>Ga0100393_10000751_pt1 | contig 34771 bp, 34 predicted proteins | sample CryGeymeta201517_FD_81546 | JGI IMG/M metagenome (GOLD analysis project Ga0100393, IMG submission 81546) | Groundwater microbial communities from Crystal Geyser aquifers in Utah, USA - Crystal Geyser metaG 2015-17 | ecosystem: Environmental > Aquatic > Deep subsurface > Groundwater | place... | reverse complement strand
GCGGAAACGGAGGGATTCGAACCCTCGATGAGGCTCTACACCCCATACTCCCTTAGCAGGGGAGCACCTTCGGCCACTCGGTCACGTTTCCTGAAAATCAGAGCCGCGATTATGTCACGACTTGGGGCTTGTTTCAGGCTGGCGCCTGATCCAGACCAAATGCCTTGTGCAGCGCGCGCACGGCAAGCTCCATGTATTTTTCGTCGATCACCACCGACGTCTTGATCTCGGAGGTGGAAATCATCTGGATGTTGATGCCTTCTTCGCTGAGCACGCGGAACATGGTGCTGGCCACGCCCACATGGCTGCGCATGCCGATGCCCACAATGGAGACCTTGCAAATCTTGGTGTCGCCCACCACTTCCTCAGCGCCGAGCTTGGGCATCACCACGTTTTTCAGCAAATCCATGGTCTTGGCGTAGTCACCGTGGTTCACGGTGAAACTGAAGTCGGTCAAACCACCCTTGCTGATGTTCTGGATGATCATGTCGATTTCGATGTTGGCATCAGCCACGGCACCCAGAATCTGGTAGGCAATGCCGGGCTTGTCGGGCACGCCTAGCACAGAAATTTTGGTCTCGTCGCGGCTGAACGCGATGCCTGAAACGATGGCTTGCTCCATGTTTTCGTCTTCCTCAAAAGTGATCAGGGTGCCGCTGGCGGCCTCAGTGTTGATGTCGATATCCCACGGCGTGAAGCTCGAGAGCACACGCAGTTTGACCTTGTATTTGCCGGCAAACTCGACTGAGCGAATCTGCAGCACCTTGGAGCCCATGGAGGCCATCTCCAGCATTTCCTCAAAGCTCACCGTTTCCAGACGGCGCGCCTCGGGCACCACGCGTGGGTCAGTGGTGTACACGCCATCGACGTCGGTGTAGATCAGGCATTCATCGGCTTTCATGGCCGCCGCCACGGCCACGGCCGAGGTGTCAGAGCCGCCGCGGCCCAGCGTGGTGATGTTGCCTGATTCGTCCAGGCCCTGGAAACCAGTCACGATGACAACCCGCCCGGCCGCAAGGTCGGCGCGCACGCGTTTGTCGTCAATGGATTCAATACGAGCCTTGGTGTAGGCGTTGTTGGTGCGAATGGGCACCTGCCAGCCCGCGTAGCTCACCGACTCCAGGCCCTCGGCCTGTAGCGCAATGGCCAGCAAGGCGCTCGATGCCTGCTCGCCGGTGGCGGCCAGCATGTCGAGTTCGCGGCTGTAAGCGTCGGTCAGGGTGGACGGCGCGAGTTCCTTGGCCAAAGCCAGCAAACGGTTGGTTTCGCCACTCATGGCGCTGGGCACCACCACCATCTGGTGGCCGACGCGCGCCCATTTGGCGACGCGTTTGGCGACATTGCTGATGCGCTCGGTTGAGCCCATCGAGGTACCGCCGTATTTGTGAACAATCAAGGACATGAAGGGGTCGAGGTGGGTTGCAAAAGCTGCGGATTGTACCAATCAAGGGTTTTTCCGCGCCTGACACAAAAGCCCTGCCCCACCTTGATGTGCAACTGGTGGCCACGGGTGCGGCAGGCCTCGAGTTGCGCTGTCAATTCATCAAGTTGCGCGGCAGCCGGTGTGGCCTGGTACACGCTCAACAGCCAGTGGCGCAGCAGATTGACCAGCCGCGGACGGCTTAAGGTTTGCATGGCTTTGATGTCGGGCGGCACGCCGATGCGCTTCAGGTCTTCAGCCGCCACCTCCTGCAGCAGGGCTTGCGCCTGCGCCGCGTGGCGGCTGCTGCGGGCAAAAGTGTCTCGAAATTGGGGAAAACAGGCTTGCAGTGGGGGCATAAGACGCGCTCGAATGCGGTTGCGGGTAAAGCGTTCATCGACATTGCTGGGGTCTTCGATGAAGTCTGTACCCTGCGCCTTAAGCCAGGCCCGTATCGCCGCGCTGCTGACCTGCAGCAAGGGGCGGCACCAGGTCAGGCCGGCGCGCTGCCACTGCGCTGGCATGGCGCTCAGGCCCGGCAGGCCGGCACCGCGGCTCAACGCCAGCAACAGGGTTTCGACCTGGTCATCGGCGTGCTGTGCGATGGCGATGGTTTGGACGGCTTGAAAGGCAACGGGTCCATGCTGCGCCAGCGCCTCGATGGACCGGTAGCGGGCGTGGCGCGCGGCGGCTTCAGGGCTTTGCCCCGAGGCATGGCGGGCATCGACTTTTTGCACCACCAACGGCACCTGCAGCCGCTCACAAAAGGCCCGGCAATGGCGCTCGAAGTCGTCGCCCGCTGCCTGCAGGCCGTGGTGCACATGCACCGCCGTCACCTGACCCGGCCATCGGCGTGCGCAGGCCAGCAGCAGCGCAGTGGAATCGGCACCGCCGCTGTAGGCTACGGCCAGTGGCAAGGCTGGTTGAAAGGCAGCCATGGCCTGCTCAACGGACTGCGTCATGGCAAACCCACTGAATCGGCCCGATACCATACACAAACCTTGAACGGGAGCTCCGTCACTGCGAGCGAAGCGCGGCAGTCCATGCAGTCGGAGGTCATGGATTGCGTCACTTCGTTCGCAACGACGAGGTAGAGAGGTTATTTGCCTGTGGTCTTGGTGTCAGTGAAGCGGCCATAGCTTTGCAGCCGCTCGTAGCGCCGCGCCAGCAAGTCTGCCACCTTGAGGTCGCTGACCTGGCGGTACGCTTCGGTCAAGGCGCGCTTGAGGAAAGCCGCCATTTGTTTGGGGTCGCGCTGCGCGCCGCCCACCGGCTCGTTGACGATCTTGTCGATCACGCCCAGGGCTTTCAGGCGGTGCGCGGTGATGCCCAGCGCGTCGGCAGCCTCCTGCGCCTTGTCGGAGGTTTTCCACAAAATGGAGGCGCAACCCTCGGGGCTGATCACCGAGTAAATCGAATACTGCAGCATCAGCAATTGGTCGCCCACCGAAATCGCCAGCGCGCCGCCCGAGCCACCCTCGCCGATGATGGTGACGATGATCGGCACCTCAAGCTGCGCCATCTCGAAGATGTTGCGACCGATGGCTTCGGCCTGGCCGCGCTCTTCGGCTTCGATGCCGGGGTAGGCGCCGGGCGTATCGACAAAGGTGAACACCGGCAGCTTGAACTTTTCGGCAGTTTTCATCAGCCGCAAGGCTTTGCGGTAGCCCTCGGGCTTGCTCATGCCAAAGTTGCGGCTGGCACGCTCGCGGGTGTCGCGGCCCTTTTGCTGGCCGATCACCATGCACGGCGTGCCGTTGAAACGCGCCAGTCCGCCGACGATGCTGAGGTCGTCGGCAAAGTGCCGGTCACCATGCAGCTCGACAAAATGGGTGAACAGCTCGTTCACATAGTCCATCGTGTAGGGGCGCTCGGCGTGGCGCGCAATCTTGGTGATTTGCCAGGGCGTCAGGTCACTGTAGATGTCTTTGGTGAGCTGCTGGCTTTTCTTGGCCAACTGGGTGATTTCAGCCGAAATATCGACCGCCGACTCGGTCTGCACGTAGCGCAGCTCTTCAATCTTGTTTTCCAGCTCGGCGATCGGGGTCTCGAAATCGAGGAAGGTTTTTTTAGCCATGATGGGCTCCTGTTAAACGATCGGGGGATTGAATGCTTGCGAACATCTTTGTCGCCCACCATTGCAATAAGACCCGTCATTGCGAGGAGCGCCAGCGACGTGGCAACCCATGGCCCCAGGCATCCTGGATTGCCGCGCTTCGCTCGCAATGACGGACATTTTCAAATTTAAAAAAACAGATCAGTATTCCACCGGCACCGGATCCAACGAGCGCCAAATATACCAAGTTGCCACGGTGCGGTATGGCGCCCAGGCCAGCGCCACTTCACGCGCTTCGCTGCGGCTGACGGCCTCGCCCGAGAAATAGCTTTTGCTGATGCCGTTGATCAGGCCAACATCGTCCAGCGGCAACACATTGGGGCGCATCAGGTGAAAAATCAGAAACATCTCGGCGGTCCAGCGGCCAATGCCACGAATGGCCACCAGTTCGGCGATGATGGCCTCGTCGTCCATCGCCGTCCAGTCGTCAACGCGCACCAAACCACCGTCAAAGTGAATCGCCAGGTCGACCAGGTATTCCACCTTGCGCGCACTCAAACCCGCCGAGCGCATGTCGTCGATCTTGAGCTTGAGCACCTGCGCGGGGGTCATCGTGGGCGTTAGTCCAGCGAATCGGTCCCACACGGTTTGCGCCGCTTTGACCGAAATTTGCTGACCGACCACGCTGCGCGCCAGCGTGGCAAAGGCATCGCCCCGGCTTTGCAGGCAGGTCTTGCCGAATTTCGGGATCAACCGCTTCATGACGCGGTCTTTTTTCACCAGATGCTTGCAGGCGTCCGCCCAATAAGAAGGCGTCGGACAATTTTCTATAGCAGTCATCATGACAGCACCATCATTTGGTAACTTCCCAAGTGGTGCCGCTGGCCGCGTCTTTCAGCACGATGCCCAGCGCCAGCAACTCTTGGCGAATGCGGTCAGCCTCAGCAAAGTTTTTGGCGGCCTTGGCCGCCGCCCGCTCGGCAATGCGCTGGGTAATGTCGGCTTCGCTCAGAGCCGCGCCCGACTGCAAAAACGCATGAGGAACTTGCTGAAGCAACCCTAGGCAGCCGCCCAGCGCTTTCAGCACACCCGACAGCGCACCCGAGCGGGTTCGATTGACTTCACCAGCCAACTCGAACAGCACGGACACGGCTTCAGGCGCGCCAAAGTCCTCGTCCATGGCAGTCTTGAAGCGCGCTGCAAAGGGTTCGGTCCAATCGATAACAACTGTGTCAGGCGGCACCAGCGCCAGCGCGGTGTACAGGCGCTTGAGTGACTGACGGGCGTCTTCGAGGTGCACATCGCTGTAGTTCAGGGCGCTACGGTAGTGCGCGCGCACAATGAAAAAACGCAGCGTTTCGGCATCGAAGCGGGCCAAAATTTCGCGGATGGTGAAAAAGTTGCCCAGGCTTTTGGACATCTTCTCGTTGTCGCGCGTGACAAAGCCGTTGTGCATCCAGAAGCGCGCCAAGGGCTGGCCGGTGGCGCCTTCGCTTTGGGCTATTTCGTTTTCATGGTGGGGAAACTGCAAGTCGGCACCACCACCATGAATGTCAACCGTCTGGCCCAGCAGCTCGCCGCACATGGCCGAGCACTCGATGTGCCAGCCCGGTCGCCCGGTGCCATACACGCTGCCCCATTTGGCATCAATGGGTTCCGCCGGTTTGGCCGATTTCCACAGCACAAAGTCGAGCGGATCGGTCTTGCCGTCAGTTACGGCCACACGCTCGCCAGCGCGCAATTCGTCAAGCGATTTGCCGCTGAGCTTGCCGTAGCCGTCGAATTTGCGCACCGCAAAGTTCACGTCGCCGTCGCCACTTTGATAAGCCAGCCCCTTGTCCTGCAACTGGCCGATGAGCTTGAGCATGGACGGTACGTAGTCGGTGGCGCGCGGCTCGTGAGTGGGGCGCTCGATGCCCAGCGCATCGGCGTCCTGGTGCAGGGCAGCCACCATGCGGTCGGTCAGGGCGCGGATGGTTTCACCGTTTTCCAGGGCGCGTTTGATGATTTTGTCGTCAATATCGGTCACGTTGCGCACATAAGTGACCTGGTAGCCGCTGCGCTTGAGCCAGCGCTGCACCACATCGAACGCTACCATGGCCCGCGCGTGGCCCAGATGGCACAGGTCATACACCGTCATGCCGCACACATACATGCGGACATGGCCGCTTTGCAGCGGCGTAAAAGCTTCAATCACACGAGACATCGTGTTGTAAATGCGCAAACTCATGAGTCGTTCAAATCCAATGGAGGGGTCAATGCAGTGCCAGTTGGGGTGCGCAAACCGGGCGCATGCAGCGTGGCGTGTAGCGACCGGCCAACACCCCAAAAAAAGCCCCGTCGGCTACAATTCTTGTCAGTATAAGGCCCTGTCAACACCTGCGGGCAGGCAGGACGAGCCACCCCATCAGACCCACCCACCCATGAAGCACGCCCGTTCCGTCGTACGAAAAACCCTGCGTTGTCTCATCCTTGCCGGCACCTTTTTGGCGCTGGCAAGCCAGGCGGACGAATACTCGGACACCCGTGAACTGGTGCGCGCCAACAAGTTTGCCGAGGCTCTGGTCAAGGTGGAAAGCCACCTGGCGACCAAGCCGGCCGACCCCCAAATGCGCTTTCTCAAAGGCGTGATTCAGCGCAATCTTGGCCAGCAGGCCGAGGCCATGGCCACCTTTACCAGCCTCACGCAAGACTACCCCGAACTGCCCGAGCCCTACAACAACCTGGCGGTGCTACAGGCTGCGCACGGTCAGTATGACGAGGCGCGCGCAGCGCTCGAAATGGCGATCCGCGCCAACCCGGCTTATGCAACGGCTTATGAAAATCTGGGCGATGTTTATGCCCGACTGGCCGGTCAGGCCTACAGCAAAGCCCTGCAACTCGACAGCGGTAATGCCGCACTGCCGCGCAAATTGACCTTGATCGGTGACGTCTTCAAGTCTTTGCCGTAAGGCCTACGTTCCCGCCGCGGTTGTGCATCAATCAGCCCGGTTTTAGCCAACTTTTCCCAAGGAGCAAGCAGATGAATTTCAAGACATTTGGTATCTGGGCGCGCAGCGCAGTCGCCGCCACGGCGCTGTTGACTGCGGCCAACCTGACGCTGGCGCAAGCCGCGCCACAGGTCAAATTTGCCACCTCAGCGGGCGACTTTGTGGTGGAGGTGTACCCCGAAAAGGCACCCAAGACGGTAGAGAATTTTTTGCAGTACGTCACTGAAAAGCACTATGACGGCACCATTTTTCATCGTGTGATCGGCAACTTCATGGTCCAGGGTGGCGGCTTCGACGCCAACTACCAGCAAAAATCCACCCGAGCGCCAGTCGTCCATGAAGGCCGCATGGCCCATGAAAAAGGGTTGCGCAACACGGTCGGAACCCTGGCCATGGCACGCACCTCCGACCCGCAGTCGGCCACCGCCCAGTTTTTCATCAACGTGGCCGACAACCGCCGCCTCGACCCCGTCGCCATTCCGCCCGGTGACCCGGTGCCGCGTTTTGAATTCCAGGGCGAGGTGTATACCAACACGCCCCGCGCTGACCTGTTGAATTCCAAGCGCCTGTTTGGTTACACGGTTTTTGGTAAAGTGATCTCAGGCATGGAGGTGATCAATGCCATCAAGGCCACACCCACCGGCCCCGGCGGCCCGTTTGGTGTCGACGTGCCCAAAACCCCCATTCTTATCAACTCCGCAACCCTGGTGAAATAAATCATGAGCAATCCCCAAGTCGAACTCCACATCAAAAACTACGGCACCATCACGCTGGAACTCGACGCCGAAAAAGCGCCCAAGTGCGCCGCCAACTTCCTCGCCTACGTCAACAAGGGCCACTACGACAACACTGTTTTTCACCGCGTGATTCCCGGCTTCATGGTGCAAGGCGGCGGTATGGAACCCGGCATGGCGCAAAAGCCCTGCGACGCGCCGATCGAAAACGAAGCCAACAATGGCCTGAAAAACCTCAACTACACCGTGGCCATGGCGCGCACCAGCGACCCGCACTCAGCCACCGCCCAGTTTTTCATCAACGTGGCCGACAACAGCTTTCTGAACCACACCGCACCCAGCGCCCAGGGCTGGGGCTACGCCGTATTTGGCAAAGTGGTGGGCGGCATTGACGTGGTAGACAAGATCAAGGCTGTCAAAACCGGCCGCAAGGGCTACCATGACGACGTGCCGCTGGAAGACGTGGTGATCGAAAAAGCCGTCGCACTGTAACCGCACGGGGACTCAAATGTCCCGCCACGCGCCAGCCAACCAGTACGTCGAACCCGTGGCTGGGTCCGAGGTCTCAGCCCCGGCCCGCTGGCGCACGCTTGACTTTATCTCCGACCTGCACCTGCAGGCCAGCGAGCCGGCCACCTTTGCCGCTTGGCAGCGCTACATGGCGAGCACGCCAGCGGACGCGCTGTTCATTCTTGGCGACCTGTTCGAGGTTTGGGTGGGCGACGATATCACCCGTGCGGCTGGCGACCCCGATGGCGCTTTCGCGCTGCAATGTCAGCAGATCATCCGGGCCACGTCAGCGCGCCTGCCGGTTTACTTCATGCACGGCAACCGCGATTTTTTGCTGGGTGATGACTTTGCCAAGGGCTGCGGCATGACGCTGCTGCCTGACCCGACCGTGCTCGACTTTGATGGCCAGCGCGGGTTGCTGTCACATGGCGACGCGCTGTGTCTGGATGATGTGGCCTACCAGCAGTTTCGCCTGCAGGTGCGCAACCCGGCATGGCAGCAGGCAATTTTGGCCAAGCCATTGGCCGAACGCCAGGCCCTGGCGCGCACGCTGCGCGCCCAAAGCCAACCGCGCCTAGCTGACGGCGCCAGCTATGCCGACGTGGACGCCAATGAGGCCAAGGCCTGGTTACAGGCCAACACCGCCAGCACCCTGATCCACGGCCACACCCACATGCCCAAAGACCACGTAATCGATAACAGCCAGCAGCCGGTATGGCGGCGGCTGGTCTTGAGCGATTGGGACGCCAAAGCGCAGCCACCCCGGCTCGAAGTGCTGCGACTACAGGCTGGCCACGCACCCCGACGCGTCGCGGTGGCACCCAGCGCCTGAGGTTTTACGGCTTCAACAGCACCTTGAGTGTGTTTTGCAGGCGGCGCACCTGCGCCGCGTCGAAACCTGATGCCAGCACGGTTGCTGCATCTTGCGCCCAGGTTTGCGCCGGTGTTGGGTCATTTCGCTTGGTGAGCAACTGCAATTGGTACATGCGCCGCGCGCTCATCTGCTCGGCTGGCGTGGGCAATTCGGCAGCCATTTCAAGCCGCAGCAAGGCCGTTGCGGCTTCGCCAGATGCGGGCTGCGACAGCGCCTTGACCCAGGCCCCGCGCGCTGCCGGGCTGACCCGGTTGCCCAGTTCCTGAACCGTTGGCACCTGGTCCGCGTCGCGCGTCTCCCAAGCCGCCAGCAAATGCGTCAAGGCCTCGCCATGCGCCTGGGCTGCCAGCTTGCGCAGGGCAAACTGGGCTTGCTCAAGCGCGTCGCGCTGCGCCCTGAAGGCGGCGTCACCCAAACGCGGCGCGTCAGAGCGCTCGCCATAGGCGGGACGGTCCGCGCGGTCACCACGTGCGCCACCACGCTCGTCCATGCGGCCCGGGCCGCGTGCATCACGGCCACCGGGGCGGCCGCCATCCTTGCGGTCACCAAACTTGCCGCTGCGGCCCATGGTAGCGGGTTCTTCTTTTTTCATGCCAGGGCGGTCGTCGCCGCGCATCGCAATCACGCGCTTGGGCGGCGCCACAGGCTTGGCCGTTTCAGCGACTGGCGCAGCTTCGGCGGCCTCGGTTGCAACGGGCTCACCCGTTACAGTTTCGCCCGGCAAATCCTCGCCTGCCACAGCTTCACCCGCAGAAGCCTTTGTCTCCTCCGCTGCGTCTACTGACGCAGCAGCAGAGGCAGACACTGATGCAGAATCATGCGCCGCAGCGTCAGACAAAGCCGTTGTCACATTCGCCTCGGCAGGCCCGGCAGCAGCCACAGCGGCCTGCGCCTGGACCTGGCCGCTCAGCGCGGCATCAAGCGTAGCCATAGCAGCACGAATGGCCTGCGCATCGCCTGAGGCATTGGCCGCCTGCAGCGCTTTGGACGCTTCCAGCACGGTGCGGTCGCGCTCGCCCAAGGCGCCCTGTGCTTTCTCGCGCTCGGCTGTTTTGCGGTTGAAGGCCTCGTCGATCGGTTTGCGGAACGCGTCCCAGAGTTTTTGCTCCTGGCGGCGGTCGATCGGCACGCGGTGCGCTTCGGCCTGCCAGCGTTGCTGTAGCGCCTTGACGGCATCGATGCGCAGCATGGGCTCTTCGCCAAGCGCACGGGCTTCATCGATCATGGCATGGCGCGCATCCAGGCTGAGCTTTTGCAGGGTTTCGAGCGGCTCGGCCGCGTGGTCGATGGCGGCTTTCCAGAGCGGCTGCAGTTCGGCAAACATTTTTTCGCCGATATGGCCAGAATCGCGCCAGCGGTCGCCAAACTGGTGCAGCACACGGCTAAAGCCCTTCCAGTCGTCGTCCAGCGCCACCCGGTTGGCCTCGGCCCAAGCCTTGAGTTCTTCGATCAGCGCCAGGCGCTGGGCGCGGTGCTCGGCCGACTCGGCCTTCATTTTCTCGAGCCAGGCTTCCACCACCTTGTGGGCTTCGTTGCAGGCTTCGTCAAAGCGTTTCCACAGCGCATGGTTGGGCACGCCGCCCTGGTCGGTCAGCTTCCACTGCTCACGCAGTGCACGCAGTTGGTCCTGCATCTTGCGGCCCCCCATGGCCTGGCCCTCGGGGCGCTTGAGCAAGCCTTCGGCATTGGTCACCAGTTCTTCGCGCAACTGATCGGCGCGCCAGCGTTGCCAGCCTTCGAGTTCGCCGGCTGCTACCAGCGCCGCATGGGCCTGCGCTTCAAGCTTGTCGTCAATCAGACGGCCGTTGTCCTTGAGCGCCTGGCGCAAAGCGTTGGCCGCACCGGCGCTGGCCTTGCCATGGCCCTGGGCCATTTCATGCTCCAGCTTGGCCAGCACCTCAGCCACAAAAGCTGTGGCCTTGGCACGAATCTCGGGGTCCACTTTGGGCTTGGAGGGCGTTACCACGGCCTCTAGCGGCACACCACGCGCCACGCGCAGTTCATCAGCCCACACCGGCACCTTGGGCAACGGCGCACTGGCGTCTTGTGCGGCAGTCACCGTGAGCGCCAGCGCTTCCTGGAAAGCCTGCCAGACCAGTTGCAACTGCGCTTGCGAGTCGTTCAACTGCGATACAAAACGCACATCAACACTGGCCCAGTTGGCGTCGCCCTGCAACGCCTCAGCCTCGGTTTGCCAATGCACCACGTCCAAGGCCAGCGCCTCCAGGGCGGCTTGGGCATCGGTCCAGGGTTTGGTGGACAGCACTTCGATGCGCTGCGCCAACAGCACCGCTGCCTCGCGCTGCACCTGCACCCGGTGCTGCAAATCTTCGATGGCGCGCACGCGCTCGACCAGTTGGGCTTTCAGGCCGGCCAGCGGCTCTTTGCTGAGTGGCGCGCCGGCTTTGGCGGCATCGCGCTGCCAGGCCAGGGCATCGGCCAGGTTGAGCTTGCTCAGGGCCAGCAGAGCCTGGGCCTTGTCGGTCCATTCAAGTGCAATGGTGGCCTGCGTTTTGCTGCGCTTGATTTCGTCGAGCTTTTCACGCAGCAATTTGGCAGCGCCCTTGTCCTTGCCGCTGAGTTCCTTGAACACCTGCTGCAACTGGTCGGCGCTCGGACTGGTCGCCAGCCATTCGCGAATGCAGGCCATGCGCTCACCCGAGGTTTGCTTGGAAAACGCACCCAGCGTCATGGCATCGAGCGGATGCGCTTGGGCGGTTTTGGCGCTGACGGCAGGTGCGTCAGGAGTGGGGGCTGCTTTGTTTTGGGTAGAAAAAGGGAACATCGACATCGCGCACTAATTAGAGTAGGTGCCCACTGCCAGGCAGCGGGAATAAACCTCTATTTTCGCCGCGTTTTGGCGCTTGACCAAAAAAACAATTTGAGACGAATCTCGACAGGCTGTTCATACACCTCAAACTGTTCGCATTGGTCGTCAACGAGAGGCGCGAAATCATGCCGCAATTCATGCAGTTTGGGTCATGGCTTGCTTGCTTCAATGCGATCGCAATGACACTGTTTTAACGTTCATCGTTGAATTTCCAGACATTTTCTAGAATATAAAACCTAATTTATATGGTTGACTAGGTATATTCACCGCCTCTAGAATTCGCCAACCTTGACAAAACCAAGGGATAACCCTTATCCGCTGCCGAACCCGGCAACATCAAATCTCTGCACCACCAGGCCAGTAACCGCAGGATCTTGATAGCGTAACAACCCATGCTTGGGTCCCCGGTGTGAGTTTCAAGTTTGTCTTGAAGCACACAACGGCCCTCGCGCAAGAAGGAGAAGCTATGACAGCGTCTTACAACATGAGTTTCCGCCTGAGGCAAGCCACGACCATCCTCACCAAAGGCTTTTTTCAGATTACCCACAACAGCTTTGCCCTGATTGGCCTGGCCGTCTTGTTCGTTGTCATGGCTTTGGTTGCGCGCCCCGAGCTGCGCGAGCTTGGCGAAAGCAAGCTCTACAGCGTGCTGCAAGAGCGCCAGCAAGAAAGTGTTGGCATGGTCAGCGACCCCGTTGCCAACGACCGCGCCACCGCCACTGACCCCAAAGCCTTGCCCAAGCAGCAAGCCGCTGTGGCCTACTGGCTGAGCAAGAAATACCGCGTGGCACCCGAGCCCATCGGCGCGCTGGTGGCCGAGGCCTACAGCGTGGGTGCGCAGGTCAAGATCGAACCCACGCTGATCCTGGCCGTGATGGCCATCGAGTCGCGCTTTAACCCATTTGCCCAAAGCCATGTGGGCGCGCAAGGCCTGATGCAGGTCATGACCAAGATCCACAGCGACAAGTACCAAAGCTTTGGCGGCCAGTTTGCCGCCTTCGACCCGCTGGCTAACCTGCGGGTGGGCGTGAAAGTGCTCAAAGACTGCATCCGCATGGCCGGTTCGGTGGAAGGTGGCCTGAAATACTATGTGGGCGCGGCCAACCTTGAAAGCGACGGCGGCTACGCAGCCAAAGTTTTGGCCGAATACGCCCGACTGCAACAAGTGGCTGACGGCCGGCCCATCCGCACACTGATACCGCAAGTTATCCCGGACGCGACCATCACCAAGGTGCTTGACACATCCACTGCGCCAGAAGCAGCGCCTGCCACGTCGGCCACGCCTGACAACTCGGCCACCTTGGCCATGAGCTAAAGGCGTCGGTTAAACTCCCCCCCGCACGCAACTGGCGATAGGCTGCTTGTCCAGATAAGACAAGCGGTTGATGTGGGAACACCACAGGGGAGCGTGCCGCAAAACCAGCGGCGGTTTTGTGATTAGCCGTTCGCCTGGGCACCTTAACCCACTTCCCTTAAGGACTGCCATGTTCAATCGAAACATCCTCATCGAGCAAACCGACCCCGAGTTGTTTGCCGCCATCCAATCTGAAAACCAGCGCCAGCAAGACCACATTGAGCTGATTGCCAGCGAAAACTACGCCTCGCCCGCCGTCATGGCCGCGCAGGGCACGCAGCTCACCAACAAATACGCCGAAGGCTACCCCGGCAAGCGCTACTACGGCGGCTGCGAGTTTGTCGATATTGCCGAGCAACTGGCAATTGACCGCGTCAAACAGATTTTTGGCGCAGAAGCCGCCAACGTGCAACCGCATTGCGGCGCATCTGCCAACGAAGCGGTGTTTTTGGCATTCTTGAAACCCGGCGACACCATCATGGGCATGAGCCTGGCCGAAGGTGGCCACCTGACGCACGGCATGGCCCTAAACATGAGCGGCAAATGGTTCAACGTGGTGAGCTACGGCCTCGACGCCAATGAAGCGATTGACTACGACGCCATGGAACGCAAGGCGCATGAATCCAAGCCCAAACTGATCATTGCCGGAGCCAGTGCCTACAGCCTGCGCATCGACTTTGAGCGTTTTGCCAAAGTCGCCAAAGACGTCGGTGCCATCTTCATGGTGGACATGGCGCACTATGCTGGCCTGATTGCCGCCGGCGTCTATCCCAATCCCGTGCCGCACGCCGACATCGTGACCAGTACCACGCACAAAAGCCTGCGCGGCCCACGCGGCGGCATCATTTTGATGAAATCACAATATGAAAAAGTCATCAACAGCGCCATCTTCCCCGGCCTGCAAGGCGGCCCGCTAATGCATGTGATTGCCGCCAAAGCGGTGGCGTTCAAAGAAGCGCTGCAACCCGAGTTCAAGGTTTACCAGCAACAAGTGTTGACCAATGCCCGCATCGTGGCTGAAACGCTCACCGAGCGCGGCCTGCGCATTGTCAGTGGTCGCACAGAATCGCACGTGATGCTGGTTGACTTGCGCTCCAAAAACATCACCGGCAAAGAAGCTGAAGCCGTGCTGGGCGCTGCCCACATGACCATCAACAAAAACGCCATCCCCAACGACCCCGAGAAACCCATGGTGACCAGCGGCGTGCGCGTGGGCACCCCAGCCATGACTACGCGCGGCTTCAAAGACGAAGAAGCCCGCATCACCGCTCACCTGATCGCCGACGTGCTGGACAACCCGCGCGACGAGGCCAACATTACCGCCGTGCGCGCCAAAGTCAACGCGCTGACCGCGCGCTTTCCGGTGTACTCAGCCTGATGAATCGTCATTGCGAACGAAGTAAAGCAATCCATGAATTCCTGGGGCATAGACTGCCGCGCTTCGCTCGCAGTGACGGCGCTCCTGCTCAAGGACAGTGTGCGGTATCGAGCCTGATTCGGGGCGCTCGCAATGACAACCCACGCTAACCCATCATGAAATGCCCATTCTGCAGTCATCCCGACACCCAGGTGGTTGAAACACGGGAGTCTGAAGACGGGGGATTTATCCGCCGCCGGCGCCGCTGCGCCGCCTGCGACAAGCGCTTTACCACCTACGAGCGTCCCGACGTCACCTTTCCGGCCATCGTCAAAAAAGACGGCCGCCGCATTGAATACGAGCGCGCCAAGCTGCTGGCCTCCATGAAACTTGCGCTGCGCAAGCGCCCGGTGAGCACCGAGCAGGTCGATGGCGCGGTGGAACGTATCGAAGAAAAACTGCTCAACCTAGGCCTGCGCGAAGTGCTGTCCACCCGCATTGGCGAACTGGTGATGTACGAGCTGAAGAAGCTCGACAAAGTGGCCTATGTGCGCTTTGCCAGCGTTTACCGCAGCTTTGAAGACATCGACGACTTCAGGACTCTGGTGGATGAGGTGGGGCGGTGATATTCCCAAGTAGACGGCTTTAGATTCTCTGATTTATTTGCGTTGTTTGGTCCCCAAAGCCCAATTATTCGAGAATTCGCAGCCTGGATCAGCCCGTCCTCCCAGTATTTTCCAATTCAGGTATGAGCCTGAAGCGAGGCCAATGTAGCCGCAATCGTCATACAGGCTGACCGGGTTGAAAGCGGCAGTGTAAACGGCGTCAATCTGCCTTTCTGCCTTATTGAATTTATTCTTAATAGGCCCCTGCCAGGGCCGCCGGCAGGCCCTCCGATCGTGCCATGTACTCATGCATGATCCTGCATTCAGACCGCACATCATCCGATCAAGACACTGCTTTTGAGCCCCGATCCTGCTTGCTGTTTGACCTCAATATCAAGCCCGCTTTTTGACCTCAGGCTTGTTGAACATGGCAAACAGTGCAGCCTTGGCCGCCTGCATTTCCTTGGCCGCTTGCAGGTCAGTTTTCTCGCGCGCTTGGGCCTCTAAATCTTTGAGCGTGATGCCTTTTTTGAACGTCACCAAACGCTTCTTGCTCAAGTCTGCCAGGCGCTCCAGAGGAGTCTTCACGTCAGCGTTTTTGTAGACCTTTTTGATCTTGCCTTTGTCACTCACCACCTCGGTGGCGAACAGGCATGGCCGGTGCATATTGAGCCACGAATTGAAGGTGTTGGCGAAGAACTCGTTGATGGGTTTTGCATACTTTTGCGGGATGTGGCTGTAGCCCATGTGCTTCCTGACCACGCTGTTGTTTTTACTCTCAGCCAGAGCGTTATCGTTGCTTTGACGCGAGCGTGATTTGGTCTGCTCGATGTTCAATTTGTTGAGCAGTTCTGCCACTTTTTTGTTGATGTACTCAGAGCCGTTATCAGAGTGGAATCCCTTGATCACAAATGGGAACTGGCTCAGGATAAAGATCAGCACGGGCAGTAAAAATGCCTCGCTAATGCCCTCTACGCAGGCTTCAATTTGCCACTGGCTGATCGCATCCACACAGGTGATGTGATAGACCCCTTTGATGCCGTCGAGGTCACCCTGATGCACGCTGTCGATGCGCACCCAGCCAGCGCGCCCGTTGGGGCGTGGGGCCTTGCGTAGGCCGATTGGGTTGCATACCGGGTGGGTCTTGGTCAGGGTCACGCGTAGGGCTTGGTAACCACTGCTTTTGCGCAGGTTGTACAGGTGCGATACCGACAGGTTTGCCAGGCGCTCATAGCGCTGGTCGCAGTAGATGTTGAAGGCACGTTTAAAGAGGTGCACGATGGCCGGACCACAAACATCTTCATTGGCTTTGTCCATCTCCACGAGCAGTTCAACATCGCTGGCGGTGTACTTGCGGACAAAGGGGGCTGCCGGGGCGCAGTAGCGTTTGACCAGGGGGACTTCGGCCAGACGGTTCTCATGCCAACGTGCTACCAGCCGCTTTGTCTGAGCGCGGCTATAGCCACTGGTGTGCTGTAGGTAGGCCAGTACTACGCCTCGTTCGTGTTTGTTGCGATGGAAGTAGTCAAAGCGTTTGAGTACGCGGCTGATGTGCCCATATCGCTCGTCAATGCCAGTGGCTGCATTGGCTGCGCCGCTGAAGCTCACGCTGGGGGTTGCTGCTAGAAATTCTTCGAGTTGCGCAATCGTGCGCAGCTTGGATTCGTTCATGTTGATCACCATTCCTGGATGATCAACCTGCTGGCGATTTTGTGGATTACCGACCCCGCTTTGGGCTCATTCCTGGCTGGAAATACGCAGGCCGTTCAGGCTCACACCTCATTGGACAGGGCTCTCCCCGCGAAATGAATTGACCAAATGCGTCTATCTTGCGGACACCAACAACTGCTCTGGCCATTCGTGCAATACCGCAAACCACCGGCTCTCGCCTTCTACAAGCTGCGCTCCAAAACCAAATAGATGGTGCCGGTTGGCCAGGCAATTGCGATGAATTCTTAAAACGTCATAGGCAAACTTCTCCTCCAGTTGCCCGAGTGAATCGGACAAAACAAATTCTCGCTCGCGGGTGCACAAAGTGATGTATTCGAGCTAACACGAAGATAAAGCGACTCATCCACAAGCACTTTCAACACCCTGCCCTTGTCGTTGACGTTGAAATACTGCGGTGCTGCTCAACCTCGACCCGCGTATGCTCTGCAAACGGCAAACGCCGTTGAGCGCGCTTCTGGGATTCCATCAAACGCCTTGCTGGCTATGCCTGGATTCAGGAGTCAATCAATGCGCTGACTTTTTGGGGCGCTAAAAGGGCACACCTGACCGCAATCAACAGCAATCAACAGCAATCAACAGCAATCAACAGCATTCAACGGCCGTTGTGGTGTTGCACGCTAGGGCTATTTGACACAAAGCCAGTAGAAAACTCAGTAGAAACCCGAATCCATGGCATAATCTAAGGCTTCGCTGAAATATCAGCGTATTTGTACATCTCCCAACATTCACTGGGTCTCGTGCCAGGTTGTTCACAGCCTGCCTTAAAAAGACCCCCCAGCTTCTCGACGCGCTCACATTGCTGAGTCAGAGCCGGTTCCGTTTGATGGTTGATGTTTTTTAACCATGAATGGAGCAGCCGCACAACTTGCGGCGCTCTTCGTTTTTTAGGATATTTCATGACTGACGCTACTTTAGCGGCGGGCGAATTTTCGTCTGCCGAAATCATCTCCAACGACATCAACCTGCTGCCCCACGACGTCATCGACGCCCCTGAGGCTGAGGCTCAAGTTGCGGCCCCGGTCGCAGCCGACATTCCCAACGGCTTTGTCACGCTGGGCCTGGCCCCGGAACTGATCCAGGCCGTGAAAGACCTCGGCTTTACCCAACCCACCACGGTGCAACTCAAAACCATTCCGCTGGCCATGCAGGGTGTCAGTGCCGACGGCAACAGCGCCCGTTTCATCGACCTGATGGTTTCCAGCCAAACCGGCAGCGGCAAAACCGCCGCTTTTTTGTTGCCCGTGCTGCACACCTTGCTCAAACAGCAAGAGCAAGTTGAAATCGATGCCCGCGCCGACTACGAGCGCGCTGTGGGCGAAGCCGCTGCCAAGGGTGAAGCACCCCCGAAGCGCGCCAAGCGCAAAGACCCGACCAACCCGCGCCATTTCAGTGCTCCCACCCCGGGTGCCCTGATCGTCTGCCCGACGCGTGAACTGGCCCAGCAAGTGGCGCACGACGCCATCGATTTGGTACAACATTGCCGCGGTCTGCGCGTGGCCAACATCGTCGGCGGCATGCCTTACCAGTTGCAGATTGCCAAGTTGCAAAACGCCAATCTGGTGGTCGCCACCCCGGGCCGTTTGCTTGACCTGCAACGCTCGATGCAAATCAAGCTCGACCAGGTGCAGTTTCTGGTGGTTGACGAAGCCGACCGCATGCTCGACCTGGGCTTCTCGGATGACCTGGCAGAAATCAACCAACTCACCATCGGCCGCAAGCAGACCATGATGTTCAGCGCCACTTTTGCGCCACGCATCCAGCAACTCGCTGCCCGTGTCATGCGTGAACCGCAACGCATCACTATCGACAGTCCGCAGGAGAAACACGCCAACATCAAGCAGGTGCTGTTTTGGGCTGACAACGCCCAGCACAAACGCAAATTGCTCGACCACTGGCTGCGCGACAGCACCATCAACCAGGCGATTGTTTTTGCCAGCACCCAGATCGAATGTGACGGCCTGGCCAACGACCTGCAGCAAGAGGGTTTCGACGCGGTCGCATTGCACGGCGCTTTGAGCCAAGGTCTGCGCAACCGCCGTCTGATGGCGCTGCGCCAGGGCCAGGTGCAAATTCTGGTGGCCACCGATGTGGCAGCCCGTGGCCTGGACGTGCCAACCGTGACCCACGTGTTCAACTTTGGCCTGCCCATGAAAGCCGAAGACTACACCCACCGCATCGGCCGCACTGGCCGCGCCGGGCGTGATGGTCTGGCCGTGACTTTTGCCGAGTTGCGCGACCGTCGCAAGATTTTTGACATCGAAGCCTACAGCCGCCAGCCGATCAAGGCCGAAACCATTCCAGGCCTGGAGCCCAAACAGCGCGCCCCCGAGTCGCGCCCCGGTAATTTTGGCGGTCGCGACAGCCGAGGCGGCGGTGATTTCAACGGCCGTGACCGCAAATTTGGCGGTGGCGGTCGCAGTGGTGGCTTCGATGCGCCGCGCGGCAACTTCGATGCCCCGCGTGGTGGCTTCGCCGACAGAAATGCCGGCGGTCCGCGCCCGGCAGGTGCTGGCAACTACCAGGGCAACGGCGGCGGTTTTGCCGGCCGTGAAGATCGCTCATTTGCACCGCGTGAAAGCGCCCCGCGTGAAGGCTTCAGCTACGAGCGCAAGGGTGGCTTCAACGACCGCTTTGCCGGCGACCGCAACACCAGCGCTGCACCGCGCGGTGATTTTGCCCCCCGCAAACCCGCGTTCGGCAAGCCGACGTTTTCCAAACCCGCCGGTGGTGGCAAGGTGTTCGTGCCACGTGACGCGCAAAAACGCTTTTCCAAAACCGATCGCTAACTGACCCCGGCATCTAAAAAAGCCCGCTGACTGCAAAGTTAGCGGGCTTTTTTGTCTCTGCCAGCGCTCACCCCATCTGCAATGCCATCGCCTGGAGATTCCCCAGCACAATGGCCGCCACTTGCAGCACAAGCAGCAGCACCAGGGGCGACAGATCAATGCCGCCCACGAGCGGTACCACACGCCGAATGGGCTGCAACAGCGGTTCGACCAACTGCGCCATCACCCCACTGAGCACCGACGGCGTGGACACCCAGGACAGCACAGCATAAACAATCACCATCACCGTCAGGCCGGAAATGGCAATGCTCAGCAAACCAAACAGCGCCAGCACGGGCAACGCCAACAAGCCGCCGCCCGCACCGGCAAGCAGCCACAGCAAGACAAACTTGGCCAGTTGCAGTAAAAAAGCAGCCACCAGGCTGGCGCTGTCGAGTGCGCCCAGCGCTGGCAACACACGTCGCAGCGGCAACACGGTCCAGTCGGTCAAGGCAAACACAAACCGGCCCAGAGGGTTACCCGAACGCACTGACATGGGAACACGCAGCGCCTGCATGTAAAGCCGTAGCAGACAGGCCCCGCTGACCAGGCCTGCAACCACCTCAAGCAACAAAGAAACAATCTGATAAAGCATGGCACTGGTACACGGTTAAGAAGCAGTGATCATCATAACAACGGCCATAGCGCAGCATAGGCGGCAAAACGGTGAGCACTCAAGCTCTTAAAATACAAAACTTTGCCAAATCTCTCGCCGCCTTGCTGGCGACCCTTTGGTTGCTTTTATGGATTGCCCACATGCCTGACCACACCACCACCGCCACCGCACCCAGTCCGATGCCCCAGGACGAAAACCAGCTGATCCTGGAGCGGCGCGAAAAACTCAAAGCCCTGCGCCAGGCGCAGCTTGATGGCAAAGGCCCCGCTTTTCCGAACGACTTCAAGCCGACTGACCATGCCGCCGACCTGTTTGCGGCCCACGCCGGGCAAACCCCGGAAGGTCTGATCGAACAAGGCGCAACCGCCAAACTGGCCGGACGCATGATGCTCAAGCGCGTGATGGGCAAGGCCAGCTTTGCCACGCTGCAAGACAGCACCGGAAGAATCCAGATTTACATCAAGCGCGATGATGTGGGTGAAAATATCTATGACGCTTTCAAGCACTGGGACCTGGGCGACATCGTGGCCGCCGAGGGTCTGGTGTTCAAGACCAAAACCGGCGAACTGTCGATCCACGCCAGCAGCATCCGCCTGCTGACCAAAAGCCTGCGTCCGATGCCCGACAAGTTCCACGGCATGGCCGACCAAGAGATCAAATACCGCCAGCGTTATGTCGATCTGATGACCGATGAGGAAACCAAAAACCGCTTCGTTGCGCGTAGCAAGACCGTCTCAGGCATTCGTGAATTCATGGTGGCGCACGACTTTCTGGAAGTCGAAACACCCATGCTGCATCCGATTCCCGGCGGCGCCAATGCCAAACCCTTCACCACGCACCACAACGCGCTGGACCAGCAGATGTTCCTGCGCATTGCGCCCGAGTTGTATTTGAAGCGGCTGATCGTCGGTGGTTTTGACCGCGTGTTTGAGATCAACCGCAGCTTTCGCAACGAAGGCATCAGCGTGCGGCACAACCCCGAGTTCACCATGATGGAGTTCTATGCCGCTTACTGGGACTACCAGGACCTGATGACCTTCACCGAAGCGCTGGTGCGCGATGCCGCACAACGCGCGCTGGGCACACTACAGCTCAGCTACGCGGGCAAGGCGGTTGACCTGGAACAGCCGTTTGCGCGCCTGACCATTCATGAGGCCATCTGCAAATACACCGAAGCGGGTCAGATGCTCGAAGACGGCGCGGGATTGAGAGTGGACAGCGCGGCCTGGTTGCGCTCGGTACTGCCAAAGCTGGGCATCACTGAGGCCAAGCACCACATCTCGACGCGCAGCCTGGCCAGTCTGCAGGTGCTGTACTTTGAAGAAACTGTTGAAGAAAAACTTTGGCAGCCGACCTTCATCATGGAGCACCCCACAGAAATTTCGCCATTGGCACGCGCCAACGACACCCGCCCGGAGGTCACCGAGCGCTTTGAGCTCTACATCACCGGGCGCGAGTTCGGCAACGGCTTCAGTGAGTTGAACGACGCCGAGGAACAAGCCGCGCGCTTTCAGGCACAGGTGGCCGCCAAGGACGATGGCGACGACGAGGCCATGTACTACGACCACGACTTCATTCGCGCGCTGGAGTACGGCATGCCGCCCACCGGCGGCTGCGGCGTCGGTCTGGACCGACTAATGATGTTGCTCACCGACAGCAGCAGCATCCGCGACGTGATCCTGTTCCCCGCGCTGCGCCGCGAAGTTCAGGAAAAATAAATCATGTCAGCAACCCAGCCCTGGCCCTACCTGCGCTGGATTGCCCATCGGGGCGCTGGCAAACTGGCACCCGAAAACACCCTGGCCGCTTTTCGTCTCGGCGCCAGCCATGGCTACCGCATGTTCGAATGCGACGTGAAACTGAGCAGCGACGGCGTGCCTTTTTTGCTGCATGACGACACCCTGACGCGCACCACCAGCGCCCGTGACACACTGGGGGCGAAACACAGCGCCACGGCAGGCGATCATTCATGGGGCACGCTGGCTCGGCTCGATGCCGGCAGTTGGCATTCACGCGCCTTTGCCGGTGAGCCGCTGCCCACCTTTGAATCCATTGCCCGCTATTGCCTGCGCAATAGCTACTTTTTGAATATCGAGATCAAACCGACTCCCGGCCTAGAGCGCGAAACCGGAGACGTGGTGGCCCGCCATGCCGCCCGACTGTGGCAAAACGCCGCCGTACCACCGCTGCTGAGCAGCTTTGACGTACCCGCATTGGAGGCGGCTCAGATGGCGCAGCCGGAGCTGCCCCGAGGTTTGCTGCTCGATACGCTGTGGCCCGGCTGGCTGGAAACAGCGCTGCGCCTGGGTTGTGTCGCCATCATCTGCGACCACGGCTTGTGGAACTCGTCGAGCATGACGCAGGCCAAAAGCGCTGGCTTGCGAACCCTGAGTTACACCGTCAACGATGAGGTCACGGCCCGACGTCTGCTGGGCCTTGGGCTGGACGGCATCATCACCGACCGGATAGATTGGTTCAGCCCCGCCAGCCTTTGAGCATGAACCGCTGGCTGGTGGCTGCGGTGATCACCAGCGTGAGATAAGTCACCATCTTGCCGTCCTGCCCCAACAGCGTCAAGCCGAGCAGCAGGACCAGCAGGCCCGCCATAAAAATGATGGTTCCCTGCTTGAGCAAGGAAAACCCTGGCGATCTTTTGCGGATCAGGAGTCGGGCCAGCCAAGGCAGCAGCAAAGCCAGCCACGCCGCAGGCGCCGCAAAGTTGATGAAATGGTTGAGCAGTACCAGCAAATCCATCAAAGACCTTGGTGATAAAAAGAAAAAATGATTCAAGTCAAAGAGTATGCTCGATGATTTTATAATTCAAATATGGCAGTCTGGGCATTAGGTATCAATCACACGACCGCGCCGCTCGACTTGCGCGGTCGTTTTGCGTTCGCCATTGACCAGCTCGAACCGACTTTGCGAGGTTTGCGCAACTCGCTGCCGAACCAACCCGAAGCCGCGCTGATCTCCACCTGCAATCGTACCGAGATTTATTGCGCCGGTGAACAAGCCCAGCTTGAGCACACGCTTGACTGGCTGGCCGAAACCGGTGGCGTCTCCCCTGCCTTGTTGCGCACCCATTCCTACAGCCTCGAAGACAGCCGCGCCGCGCGCCATGCGTTTCGTGTTACCAGCGGCTTGGACTCCATGGTGCTGGGCGAAACCCAAATTCTGGGCCAGATCAAAAACGCAGTGCGCGCGGCGGAAGCCGCAGGCGCTTTGGGCAACACGCTAAGCCAGCTATTTCAGCGCTCGTTCGCCGTGGCCAAAGAGGTGCGGAGCTCGACCGAGATCGGTGCGCACTCCATCAGCATGGCCGCAGCTGCCGTGCGCCTGGCCGGGCAACTGTTCGAGGACCTGGGCGAGGTCAAGATACTGTTTGTTGGCGCGGGTGAAATGATTGAACTGTGCGCTACCCACTTTGCCGCCCGATCACCCAAGTGCATGGTGATTGCCAACCGCACCCTGGAAAACGGCGAAAAACTGGCCAGCCGGTTCGGCGGACAGGTTATGCACCTGGCTGAGTTGCCTGATCGCCTGCATGAGTTTGACGCTGTTATCAGTTGCACCGCCAGCACGCTGCCCATCATTGGTCTGGGAACGGTGGAAAGTGCTTTGAAAAAGCGCAAGCGCCGGCCCATGTTCATGGTCGATCTGGCCGTGCCGCGCGACATCGAGCAAGAAGTGAAAGCGCTCGAAGATATCTACCTGTACACGGTTGATGACCTCTCCGGCGTGGTGCAAACTGCGCAGGCCAGCCGTCAGGCTGCGGTGGCGCAGGCCGAGGCCATCGTCGACGCTGGTGTGCTGAGTTTCATGCACTGGATCGATCAGCGCGGCTCGGTGCCCCTGATCCAGCAGCTCAACGCGCAGGCCGACGAATGGCGCGCCAATGAGATTGCCCGTGCCCGCAAGTCATTGGCCAAGGGCGCAGACGTGGACGCCGTGCTCGAAGCCCTGTCCAGGGGGCTGACCCAAAAAATGCTGCACGGCGCCATGGCCGAGCTGCGCGCAGGCGATGCGCAGGCGCGCGAACACGCCAGCACCGCCATCCAGCACTTCTTTTTGCGTAAAGAGCGGTAGCTCTCATCCCGGGCCTGGCTCGGGCTCCATGGATTGCGGGCCACGCCCGCAACGGCAGACAAATGCTCGCCCGGATACATCTTCTCCCCATCACCTCGCCCATTGCCTCATGAAACTTTTTCTTCGCCAGCAACTTGCCCGCTACGCCGATCGTCTGGGAGAACTGGAATTTTTGTTGTCGCGCCCCGACATCATGAACGACATGGCGCAATTTCTGCTGCTGTCGCGTGAGCATACCGAGGTGGCGGCCGTGGCGAGCCGCTGGCAACGCTACCAACAGCGTGAAGCTGATCTGGCGGCCGCCCGCGATCTGCTTCAAAGTTCGGCAGATGACACGGACATGGCGCAGATGGCACAAGAGGAAATTGATGCTGCCAATGCAGACCTGCAACAGCTCGAAGCCGAGTTGCAGCGCATGCTGCTGCCCAAAGACCCAGAAGACGCACGCAATGCCTTTGTCGAAATCCGTGCCGGCACCGGCGGTGACGAATCGGCCCTGTTTGCCGCCGATCTGGCGCGCATGTACCTGCGATATTGCGAGCGCCGTGGCTGGAAACCTGAAATCATCAGCGAATCAGCCAGCGAACTGGGCGGCTACAAAGAGGTGGTGATCAAAATCGACGGCGACCATGTTTATGGCGCGCTCAAGTTCGAGTCTGGCGGGCACCGGGTGCAGCGCGTGCCGGTCACGGAAACGCAAGGGCGCATCCACACCAGCGCCTGTACCGTGGCGGTGTTGGCCGAGCCCGACGAGGCTGAGGCGATCAAAATCAACCCGAACGATCTGCGCATCGACACCTACCGTGCCAGCGGCGCCGGTGGCCAGCACATCAACAAGACCGATTCTGCGGTGCGCATCACCCACCTGCCCACGGGTATCGTGGCCGAATGCCAGGACGGGCGCAGCCAGCACAGCAACAAGGCGCAAGCGCTCAAGGTGCTCACCGCCCGCATTCAGGAAAAAGACCGCAGCGAACGCGCTGCCAAAGACGCCGCCGAGCGCAAAAGTCTGGTCGGCAGCGGTGACCGTAGCGACCGCATTCGAACCTACAACTTTCCGCAGGGACGGCTTACTGACCACCGTATCAACCTGACGCTTTACAAACTGCTCGCCATCATGGAAGGCGACCTGGACGATGTGGTGGACGCATTGCAAGCCCACGAAGCCGCCGAGCAACTGGCCGCGCTTGAACTCAATGCCTAAATCCCCATGAATATCCCCATGAAGACCTCAAATGCGGCTTCAAACACGGTGGGGCAGGCGCTTGCCAGGATGCAAAGCAGGGGGCTGGATCGGCTGGACGCCCAACTGCTGTTGCTGCACATTCTGGACAAGCCTGCCAACCAGCGCGGCTGGCTGCTGGCACACGACAGCGATCTGCTACCGCCCGAGCATGCTGCTTATTTGGAACCCCTGGTGCAACGCCGCCTGGCCGGCGAACCGCTGGCTTACCTGACCGGCCACAAAGAGTTTTTTGGACTCGACTTGCGGGTGGATGCCCGTGTGCTGGTACCCCGGCCCGATACCGAGACGCTTGTGAACTGGGCGCTGGAAACTCTAAACGGCCAGCAGCGCGCACTAGACCTGGGCACGGGCAGCGGTGCCATTGCCCTGGCACTCAAGGCCAGCCGCCCCACGCTTGACATCCACGCGACCGATACGAGCGCCAGCGCCCTGGCCGTCGCCCAAACCAATGCCCAGCGTCTCAAGCTCGACATCAGCTTCTATCAGGGTGCCTGGTTTGCCGCCTTGCCTGAACCTTGCGAACCCTTCGACTGCATCGTCGCCAATCCGCCGTACATCGCCGAGCTTGACCCGCATCTGGCGGCGCTCAAATTTGAGCCCGCACAAGCGCTGAGCAGCGGCGCGGATGGCTTGGCTGACTCGCGCCAGATCATCAGCGAAGCCCCAAAATATCTGACGCCTGGCGGCTGGCTGCTACTTGAACACGGCTACGATCAGGCGCAGGCCGTGCGCCGCTTGCTGACAAAGGCAGGATTTGCGTCAGTGCGGTCACGCCAGGACCTGGCAGGCGTCGAGCGCTGCAGCGGCGGACTACTTAACCCCACACCCAAGCCATGACGACACCGAATCACACCGAAGACCGACTGACCCAACTGGAGGTCAAGGCCAGCTTTGCCGAAGACCTGCTCGACAAGCTCGACCAGATCATCATCCGCCAGCAGGACCAGATCGACCGCCTGGCGCGCGAAGTGCAGTGGCTGCGCCAGCAAGCGCCGCCCGAAGACATGGCCACCCCGCGCAATCTGCGTGACGAATTACCACCCCACTATTGATGCTGATTTTCATAAGCGGCCCTGAACGCGTCAGGGTCTCGCCCCCACGACGCGTCAAAGGTGAAATAATCAGCGTTCTTTTTAAACTTAGGAATACTCAGCATGAGCGACGCACAAAAACGCATTGACGACTTGGTCAAACACAACGATATTCTGCTTTTCATGAAAGGCACAGCCAGCTTTCCGCAGTGCGGTTTCTCGGGTCGCGCCATCCAGATTTTGAAAGCCTGCGGAGTCGATCCCAAAGACATCAAAACCGTCAACGTGCTCGAAGACGACGGCATTCGCGCCGGCATCAAGGACTACAGCAACTGGCCCACCATTCCGCAGTTTTACCTCAAAGGCGAGTTCATCGGTGGCTCTGACATCCTGATGGAAATGTACGAAAACGGTGAATTGCAGACCATGCTGGGCGCACCTGCCCAATAAGGTACGGCAAAGCAATCTTTCAAGCTAGCCAGACCTTCTGCGCACTCAGCACGGCCTGCGGATAAGGCGCCCTGCCCCGCGAGCCGTTGTAGCGTCCCAGTGCCATGAACCAGTCACCTCTTTCACGGTCCAGGTAGTGGCGTAATATCACGCAGCCAAAGCGCAGGTTGGTCTGCATGTGAAACAGCCGTCCGGCATCGCCGTCGGCAAGCACCCGCGTCCAGAAGGGCATCACCTGCATGTAACCGCGCGCGCCCGCGCTGCTCACCGCAAACTTGCGGAAGTTGCTCTCCACCTGGATCAAGCCCAGCACCAGCGACACGTCCAGCCCTGAACGTTTGGACTCGTACCAGACCGTTTGCAAAAATTCCTTGCGGGTCGTCAGGTCCGACTTTTTCTTGACCAAGCGTTCGCTCATGGCCCCCAACCAGCGCAAATAGTGCATACGCGACTCGGTGTCGGCAAACTCGGGCACCGGCGGCGCCTGATTGGCAATGGCCGAGCTCAAGGCCGTGCGAACGGAGTCAGCCAACGGCTCTTCAAACTGCATTCCAGCCCAGGATGGCGTTTGCCAAAGAAGCGCGCCGCCAGAGAGCCATGGCGGAATTGCTAAGGCATTACCAAGAAGAACGCGCCGGGTCAGACTCATCATTTCTTCCTTGCGCTGCTAATTGATTTCACCATTCAGTCCTTGAGCCTGGCCAGCAATTGGCCCACGATGTCATTGATGGGCACCGCACTGGCGGCAGCGTCACGGCGGTGCTGGTATTCGACATTGCCTTCTTTCAAGGCACGGTCGCCAATGTTGACGCGGTGCGGCACGCCGATGAGTTCCCAGTCGGCAAACATGGCGCCAGGGCGCTCGCCGCGGTCGTCTAACAACACATCCACACCGGCAGCCAGCAGCTCGGCATAAAGTTTCTCTGACGTAGCTTTCACTTCTGGCGAGCGCTCGGCGTTGATCGGGCACAGCACCACGGTGAACGGCGCCAGCGCATCGGGCCAGATAATGCCGCGCTCATCGTGATTTTGCTCGATGGCAGCGGCGGGCAGGCGCGTGATGCCAATGCCGTAGCAGCCCATTTCCATGAACTGCGGTTTGCCGTTCTGGTCCAGAAAGGTGGCCTTCATGGCCTCGCTGTATTTGGTGCCCAGGTAGAACACATGGCCCACCTCGATGCCGCGCTCGATCGCCAGCACACCCTGCCCGTCGGGCGAAGCATCTCCGGCCACCACGTTGCGCAAATCGGCCACCAGCGTCGGCTCGGGCAGGTCGCGGCCCCAGTTGACGCCAGTGATGTGAAAGTCGGCTTTGTTGGCCCCGCAGACCCAGTCACTCATCACCGCCACTTCACGATCCACCACGACTTGCACCGGCTTTTTCAGGCCGATCGGCCCCAGGTAACCGGGCAGGCAGCCAAAGTGTTCCTCAATCTCGCCCAAGGTGGCAAAACGGAAAGCCTCCAAGCCCGGCAACTTGTTGACTTTGACTTCGTTCATGTCGTGGTCGCCGCGCAGCAGCAGCAGCCAGACCTGCGTCTTCACCACTTCACCCAGTTCGTTGAGTGCGTCAGTGGCCAGCACCAGGGATTTGACGGTGTTTTCCAGGGGCATGTCCAGCAACTCAGCCACCGCGGCACAGGTGCTTTTGCCTGGCGTGGCGGTCTTGGTCATGGCTTGCACTGGCGCCGGGCGCGTTCCTGCGGGTGCCAGCGCCTCGGCCTTTTCCATGTTGGCGGCGTAATCGCTGCCCGGACAATAGACGATGGCGTCTTCGCCGGTTGCGGCAATCACCTGGAACTCTTCGCTCAGGTCGCCGCCAATAGCGCCGCTGTCGGCTGCCACCGCGCGGTAAGTCAGGCCAAAGCGGTCAAAAATGCGCCGATAAGCCGCCGCCATGATCTGGTAACTGGCCTTGGCACTGGCTGGGTCGCGGTCAAAGCTGTAGGCGTCTTTCATGATGAACTCACGCCCGCGCATGAGGCCAAAGCGGGGACGGCGCTCGTCACGGAACTTGGTCTGAATCTGGTAAAAATTCTTAGGTAACTGTTTGTAGCTGCGAATTTCCTGGCGTGCCATGTCGGTCACCACCTCTTCGCTGGTGGGTTGAATCACAAAGTCGTGCCCGTGACGGTCCTTGATGCGCAACAGCTCGGGGCCCATCTTCTCAAAACGGCCGGTTTCCTGCCAAAGCTCGGCGGGCTGCACCACCGGCATCGCCAACTCGACGGCGCCAGCGCGGTTCATTTCTTCACGCACGATAGCTTCCACTTTTTTCACCACGCGCAGGCCCATGGGCATCAGCGTGTAAATACCGGCGCCAAGTTTTTTGATCATGCCGGCGCGCATCATCAGTTTGTGGCTGACAATTTCGGCATCGGCCGGGGCTTCTTTTAGGGTGGAGATAAAAAATTGAGAGGCTCGCATAAGGATATCCGGGAATATGTCAGGGTAATGTCGCTTGCCGCACGGCCAGGGCTGTGCATAATCAAGCTAATTTAAAAATTGGGGTTTGATTATGCTTGACCGGGAAGGCTTTAGGCCCAACGTCGGCATCGTCCTGCTCAACCAGAAAAATCAGGTGTTTTGGGGCAAGCGTATTCGCACGCACTCCTGGCAGTTTCCGCAGGGTGGCATTGACCGGGGCGAAACCCCCGAGCAGGCCATGATCCGTGAACTGCATGAAGAAGTTGGGCTACAGCGCGAACATATCCGCATTGTGGCCCGCACCCGTGACTGGTTGCGCTATGAGGTGCCAGACCGTTTTATTCGCCGCGACTCGCGCGGTTTTTACAAAGGCCAGAAACAAATCTGGTTTTTATTGCAACTTGTTGGCCACGACTGGGACTTGAACCTGCGCGCCACCAATCACCCTGAATTCGACGCCTGGCGCTGGAACGAGTACTGGGTGCCGCTGGATGCCGTGGTGGAATTCAAGCGCGAGGTCTATGTGACGGCACTCACTGAGTTGTCGCGCTTTTTGCCGCGCAACGACTTTCGCAACCGTTTTCTGCGCCAGGGCATCCGCCCGCTTGATCTGGCGCATTCCTGCGATGACATGCCCGATGCCAGTTTCGAAATGCCGCCGGGAGCCACCTTGGCGGCCGATCCCAAAACAGGTCAACAACATGCCTGAAACAACTACCAAGCCGCTGCGCCATACCCTGAGCCACTGTCTGCTGCTGGGTCTGGCTTGCTGCACATTCGGTGCGCAAGCGCAGCGTCTGGTCGACAACCCAGACTGGCAAGAAACCGAGGTTCCCGCGCCGCCCAAGTTCGACGCCAAGCGGCTGGTCAGCGTTGACATGCCGCCTTATGTGAGCGTGGCTTTTGGCATTGACCCCGCCACATTGGCGGTCACGCCCGACGGCATCGTGCGTTACGTGATGGTGGCCGTCAGCCCAAGCGGTTCCGTGACGGCGTTTTACGAGGGCATTCGCTGCACAACGGGTGAGGTCAAAAGTTATGCCCGCACCAATGCCAGTGGTGTCTGGACTTTAGCGAAGGCGCCCCAATGGCGCGGCATTAACGACAGGCAACCCTCCAAACACGCACTGGCGCTGGCACAGCAAGGCGCCTGTGAAGGCAATGCCACTGGCGGATCAGCGGCACAAATTATTCGAGCGCTCGAGAGAAGGTAGCCAGCACGCTGCACCCGCCACTGCGGCGTCAGCGCTTGAGCACGAGGTTATCGCGGTGCACCATTTCGGGTTCAGCGGCGTAGCCCAGCAAGCCTTCGAACGCGCTGGAGGGTTTGCGGCAAATCAGGCGCGCCTCGGTGCTGGCGTAATTGGCCAGGCCGCGCGCAATTTCACGCCCTTGGGGGTCGCGGATGGCAATCACGTCGCCGCGCGAAAAGTCACCTTCGACCATCACCATGCCAATGGGTAACAAACTCGAGCCGCCACCCTGCAAGCGCGCCACAGCACCGGCATCCACGGTTACCGCGCCACGTAATTGCAAGTGGTCTGCAATCCACTGCTTGCGCGCCTGGGTCTTTTGGGTGGGCGCCAGCAGCAGCGTGCCAATGGCCTCGCCCCGGCTCAGACGCAACAAGGCATCGGGCTCGCGGCCCCAGGCGATCACAGTGGAGGCGCCCGACCCCGCCGCCCGCTTGGCCGCCAAAATTTTGGTGATCATGCCGCCGCGCCCCAAGCTGGAGCCAGCGCCACCGGCCATGGCTTCCAGCGCGGCATCCCCAGCCCGCGCGACATGCACAAACTCGGCGTTGGCGTCCTTTCGCGGATCGGCGGTGAACAAACCCTTTTGATCAGTCAAGATCACCAGCGCATCGGCTTCCACCAAGTTGGCCACCAGCGCACCCAGCGTGTCGTTATCGCCAAACTTGATCTCGTCGTTGACGACGGTGTCGTTTTCGTTGATGACGGGTACCACGCCGAGCTTGAGCAGCGTGAGCAAGGTGGAGCGCGCATTGAGGTAGCGTTCACGATCTGCCAGATCGGCGTGCGTGAGCAGCACTTGTGCGCTGCCCAAGCCGTTTTCGCGCAATTTTGTCTCGTACATGTGCGCCAGGCCCATCTGTCCAACGGCGGCAGCGGCCTGCAATTCGTGGATTTCGCGCGGGCGCTTGGCCCAGCCCAGGCGCTTCATGCCTTCGGCAATGGCACCGCTGGAGACCATGATGACCTCGCGCCCTTGGCGCACCAGTTCGGCCATTTGCCGACACCATTCGCCAATGGCCGCCTCATCCAGCCCCCGGCCTTCGTTGGTCACCAGGCTGGAACCTACCTTGATGACGACGCGATGCGCATCACGCAAGGTTGAATTCTCTTGTTCTTGAGCCATTGAACCCTCTGGGGCAGGTCATTTCGAATCAGTTTCAACTGGGTCTGCAAAGCGCGGGTCGATCACCTCGGGCTCAAGCTCCAGCTTTTGTTGGGCACTGATGTGCTTGTACACCGCCTTGATCAGCGACTCGCAGCCCTCGCGCGTGAGTGCCGAAATCTCAAACACCGGCCCCTTGAACTTGAAGCGCTTGACGAAGTCCTTGACCAAGGCCTCGCGCTCTTCCAGCGGCACCATGTCGAGCTTGTTGAGCACCAGCCAGCGCGGTTTCTTGAACAGCGCAGCATCGTATTTTTTGAGCTCATTGACGATCGCTTTGGCTTGCGCCACGGTATCAACACCATCGTCAAACGGCGCCATATCGACCACATGCAGCAGCAGGCGGGTGCGCTGCAAATGGCGCAGGAACAAGTGCCCCAGCCCAGCGCCTTCAGAAGCACCTTCAATCAAACCGGGCAAATCGGCCACCACAAAGCTCTGTTCCGGCCCCACGCGCACCACACCCAGATTGGGGTGCAGCGTGGTGAACGGGTAGTCCGCAATGCGCGGTCGGGCGTTCGATATGGCCGTGATCAAAGTCGACTTGCCCGCGTTGGGCATGCCCAGGAGACCCACGTCGGCCAGCACCTTGAGCTCCAGCTTGAGGTTGCGTTTTTCGCCTGGCCAGCCCGGTGTTTTTTGCCGTGGCGCGCGGTTAATGGCGCTCTTGAACCGCATGTTGCCAAAGCCACCATCTCCACCTTTGGCAATGGTGATGACCTCACCGGGTTTAAGCAACTCAAACAGCACCTCGCCTGTTTCGGCGTCTGTGATGATGGTGCCCACCGGCATTTTCAGGGTGATGTCATCGCCGGCGGCGCCAAACATGTCGGAACCCATGCCATGCTGGCCGCGCGCAGCATCATGCCGACGCGAGAAGCGGTAATCGACCAAAGTGTTGAGGTTGGGGTCTGCCACCGCAAACACATGGCCGCCCCGGCCACCGTCGCCGCCGTTGGGGCCGCCGAACTCTTTGTATTTCTCATGCCGAAACGAGACGCAGCCAGCGCCACCGTCTCCGGCGGAGACGTCAATGTAGGCTTCGTCAACGAATTTCATGATGCTTGCTTTATAAAAAATAGGACTTGCGCAAAGCTGTTCCAGCCAGGCGCTCCGACGCTGGCAGTACAGACGTACGACAAGGAGGAGCAACGACGCTGGGGCAGTTTTGCGCAAGTCCTAAATAAAAAACCCCGCGCCGTGCGCAGGGTCTTGGGTGAACGCACTTCAGCCCTTAAGCTGCGGCTGTCACGCTCACGGTATGCCGGTTCAAGGCACCTTTGATGGCGAAAGACACATGGCCTTCTGCCAAGGCAAACAGCGTGTGATCTTTGCCAATGCCGACGTTGGCGCCGGGGTGGAACTGGGTGCCGCGTTGGCGCACGATGATTGCGCCAGGCGCAACCAATTGACCACCAAACATCTTCACGCCGAGCATCTTGGGCTTGGAATCGCGCCCGTTTCGCGTCGAGCCGCCGCCTTTTTTATGTGCCATGACTCGTGCTCCTTATGCAGTAATCGCGCCAATCAACAGTTCGGTGAACTGCTGACGATGACCTTGACGCTTTTGATAATGTTTACGACGGCGCATTTTAAAAATGCTGACCTTGTCGTGTTTGCCATGTGCCAGCACCGTGACACTGACCGTTGCACCGGACACCAAGGGTGTGCCCACCTTCAGTTCTGCGCCGCTTCCGACAGCAAGAACCTGGTCGATCACAATCTCTTGGCCTACGTCCGCAGCAATCTGTTCTACTTTAATTTTTTCGCCAGCAGCAACTCTATATTGCTTACCACCGGTTTTTATGACCGCGTACATATTGACCTCTTCAAAGATTTACCCTGCAAACGAATTTTCGCAGAGCCCATCATTATCACACAAATTTCGAAAAAAACTGACTTCTTGCTGCATCGCCACCTTTGCAAGGCAAGAACAGCACGCAGGCTTTCTATAATGCACGCCACTAACCGAGCCACCAACTTGAACCCCAACAACTCCCAAAACAACAACGCCACGACGATCATCGCGCAGGACATGCGTGAGGTTGATGCGGTCATTGCACAACGCCTTGACTCTGGCGTGCCGCTGGTGGGGCAAGTCTCGCGCTACATCATCTCGGCCGGTGGCAAACGCCTGCGGCCCGCCTTGCTGCTATTGATTTGCGGCGCGCTGGGCTTCAAAGGCGCGCAGCGCTTCAACCTGGCGGCGGTGGTGGAGTTCATCCACACCGCCACCCTGCTGCATGACGACGTGGTGGATGACTCATCGCTGCGCCGAGGCAACGCCACCGCCAATGAAACCTTTGGCAATCCGGCCAGCGTGCTGGTGGGCGATTTTTTATATTCCCGCGCTTTTCAGATGATGGTTGATGCGCAAAACATGCGCATCATGGAAGTGCTGGCAGACGCCACCAACATCATCGCCGAAGGCGAAGTGATGCAGTTGATGAACATGCACAACGCCGCGCTCAATGAAGCCGGCTACCTGCAAGTGATCCGCTCCAAAACCGCCAAACTGTTTGAAGCCAGCGCGCGTGTGGGCGCCATTCTGGCGGGCGCCGACGCAAGCACAGAGGCCGCCTGCGCCGAATACGGTCAAGCACTGGGCACCGCGTTTCAGGTCATCGACGACGTGCTCGATTACACCGGCGATGCCACCGTGATGGGTAAGAACCTGGGCGACGATTTGCGCGAGGGCAAGACCACCCTGCCCCTGATCGCTGCCATGCAACGCGGCGGCGCGAGCGAGCGCGAACTCATTCAACGCGCCATCGAAACCGGCAAGATCGAGTTGATCGACCAAGTGGTCGCGATCGTACAAGCCACTGGCGCACTCGATGTGGCGCGTCAGGCGGCCGCAGACGAGGCACGCCGCGCCATCACCGCTGCCGAGCAGTTGCCAGACAATGCCCACAGACAGTGTTTGATACAATTGGCGGCTAAGTTGCTGGAGCGTCAGTCCTGACGCTTCACGACAAAATCGGAATGTAGCGCAGCCTGGTAGCGCACTTCGTTCGGGACGAAGGGGTCGGAGGTTCGAATCCTCTCATTCCGACCATATAAATCAATGGGTTAGCTCAGCATACGAGCTAACCCATTTTGTTTTTTCGCTCCAGTTCATCAGATTGCCCCCACAATTGCCCCCACAGTTTGTAAACCTTGCTCTGCGGGGCGCAGGCACTCTTTCATTTGGTTTACCCCAGTGAGTTAT
>Ga0100393_10000736_pt1 | contig 35002 bp, 34 predicted proteins | sample CryGeymeta201517_FD_81546 | JGI IMG/M metagenome (GOLD analysis project Ga0100393, IMG submission 81546) | Groundwater microbial communities from Crystal Geyser aquifers in Utah, USA - Crystal Geyser metaG 2015-17 | ecosystem: Environmental > Aquatic > Deep subsurface > Groundwater | place... | reverse complement strand
GCTTCTTCAGATGTCGTGAGATTGTATGTAGAAAAAACTGATTTCACAGAGATCAATCCAGCTCCAAACCCAGCTGAATTTCCAAACCCAGCAGCAACAGGTGAAACCAATCCGTACGAATCAGGAGGCAACTATTACTATCAGATCCCAGCTGCAAGATGTAACTCAACGGGACCAGGAACTTGCTCTGGAACCGCCACAATCTCAAGCCTTCCAGCTGGAGTATATAATTTCCACTGCGATGTTCATCATGCAGAGCCTGATACATTAAAATGTTCTGGAAACCCCTACTGCGAAGGCAAGTGGACTACCGACTGTGCTGGCTGGACCTCTTGTTCCAACACCGACAACGTCGGTGTCACCATTGATCCTCCAATTTTGAATATTTCTGGAACTGTATATGAAGGAATAGGCACCGCTGGCATCAGCTACTGCAACGAAGAACCAGGAAAAGAATGGGCTGGGGGGACTGGAATGGATATATCGTTGACTGGCCTTCTGCAAGACCCGAATCCTGTTGGTCCTTATGCTGTCGCTGGCGACACTGGAATCTTTGAAAGTGGCGTTATCCAACCAAATAGCAGCATTGGTACAATCTCACTTAACAATCTTCCAACTGATTACACAATTACTTGTCCAGCAAATGGAGAATATGCCATTGATACCACTAATCTTGCTGCTGATGTGACTGGCGTCAACTTCTTCATCTCCCAAGTCAATTCCCCTTGGTGGCAAGCGCGTGGTGGTCTTATTCACGGAGAGAACAGCATAGTCAGTAATTTGCCATATGTAGATGATCCTCCAACAACTCTGACGGCTCAGTGCCAAACTGCGGGAAGTGGCTGTGTTCCGTATCTTATTACAGCAGATGTTAATGGAGGCGATACTATTACCAGCGGTATTCCAACAGGTGGTGCATTTGACCTTTATACTAGAAACTATCCATCTCAGCTCGATCTCGGAAATGGTGTCACATACGCCTCTGGCCACTCTAACGCAGGGGTCACTCAGACAGGATATGCCCAACTCTCGAGCAGATTTGATCTCACTACAGCAACCGACATTACCCCAAGTCCTGGCAATTCACTAACTAACCAACCAATCTCTGGAGACCTCCAAGTTGATGTCCGCGTTTATAAAATCACTGAGGATGTGAGAATTCTGGATACAGACTGGCAGATAACTGAAGACACGATCATCTTTGTAGATGGGAGTGTTATTTTCGACAGCACGGCTGCAGATCCTGGACCCTTCATTAGGGTTGATTCTGGAGTATTCTTTGCAGTCATCGCTTCTGGAAACATCACCTTTAGCGAGACAATTGGCTACAATATTGCCTCTACTCCAAACATCTACATAACCGATGCTAATTTTCAAGGAATTTATGTAGCTAATGGGACTTTGACGATAGCTAATGACTCAGTCGCAACGAACCAAGATCTGAAATTCGTAGGAGCTGGAAGCTTTGTTGGTCTCACTGGCGTAAGCCTGCCAAGAAACTTCGAGGCGGAGGGGGACAGCGCAACTGGCTTGGCAAATAACAGCGTCCCGACCGAGACATTCATCTTCCGCCCAGACTTTGTTCTAAATACACCTGAACTCATGAAGAAATCGACTTTTACTTGGCAAGAAATCAACGCACTAGATTAGACTACTTAGGACGTCGTGAAAACTACAAAAAACAATTCTGTCTCTGGCTTCACTCTCATTGAGATATTAGCAGCGACTTCTATTCTAGTCATGCTCATGCTGGCGGCGACTTCGATGCTGATGACAACGGTAATGTCTCAAGCACGCGGATCTATTAGAGCACAGGTAAAAGATGAGGGTGCTGCCATCATGCAGAGAATTACTTATAACTTGAGAAATGCTGGTGGGATCACGTCCCAATGCACCACTGGCTCCCATGCAACTTCAATTAATTATAAAAATGGTGATACAACTTATGCCATCGCGTACGCCTCTGAAAAGATAACCCTTGACGGCACTCAGCTTCACACCGACGCTGTTAAGCCAACCAGCTTCACTGTCACTTGCACAGGAGATGACGGCACTGGAGTAAAGTTCATCACCATTGATTTCACTTTAACAAACAAGCAAGAAGGAGAATTTAACTCGGCTGAGAACTCAATCTCAGAAACCTTTTCTTCATCTGTGCAACTCCGAAATTATCAAGCAAATTAGTTCCTGTTGGTGAAGGCTTGTTGAACTATTAGTTTCTCTTCTTCTGTACCTCCATTGCGGCCAGAGCTCCAAGTTACGACAGCATCAACATTAAAAACCTCAGGAGTTCCGGCGGAAGCAGTAGTGTTTGCATCCAAGGTATAAATCATGCCAACCTCGCTCAGTTTATTGACTTCTCCAGAAGTGACGTTCTTACATTCAGAGCCAGGATAAACACCTGACACAAAATCTGTCCATTTCATTGTTGCTTGCTCGCGTCTGCACTTCTCAATAAAATCCTTCGCAATTTCATTGGCCACTTGCCTATATCGCGCATCAGCTCTGGTTTCCATAGAGTTAGTAATCATGCTAGCCACAGCGGTGAGCACCAGACCAACCACAACCAGGGCCATCAGCACCTCTATCATGCTAAAACCGGCTTGCTTGTGGGAGCTCAAGTACTTGTTCATTATTATGATGCCTGCCTACTGAATAGACCTGACACTATTCCTATTTCATTTATTGTCACAGTATAAAGCGCTGTATCTCCTGATAGTGAAAACTTAACACTATTATCACTTTTCTCGAAGGGATTCTGTGATTGGAGCTGAAGAGTATAGAACGTATACTCTAAATTCGTGTTTGGGTCTCTGGCTACAGACGTATTCTCATTTAACAAAACAGACTCCACCTCCACAAAGGTACCTCCACACATCTTCTTAAGTTTTGCATCCATAGAGCCAGCTGCGACAGTCACTCGGTAACCCTTAAATTCATCCGTGCCTGAGCAAGGCTCAATCTTAACCCTATTTCGCGCCATGCCATCAGCTTTTTTAAGAATACTCTCAAATCTCTGGCCAGTAGCAACAACATCAACTTTGTTTTGAAATTTAAAGTACGCCACTGCTGCTCCACTAACAAGCATTCCTACAATGGTTGCAATAACCATTAATTCTATTAGAGTAAAGCCGCGGGCAGGGGAGTGTTTCATGGGTTCTTAATATCGTAGAAAGCGCCTGTCGTCTCAAGTGTTGCTCTTAAAGTAAAACCATATTTGTCACACGACTCACAAGAATAGTTTGTTGTTGGTGATCTAGGATCCTTTATATCAGCTGTGCTCAGATATTCCTTATCATACAATTCTTGGACAATTGTGCTAAACCTAAATTCTGAGAGTCCTAAGCTACTTGGATACTGACCAGGATCACCATTGTCAGGATCTTCTCGATTAGCCTTAAACTGCACCATTGCTTGTCTAACTGTCTCTAAATCTGCTTTTCTTTTAGCATCTCTGGCTACCTTACTGGCTCTACTAAAACTAATCAGTCCAGCTACTGTCAAAATAGCGATAATTGATATAGCAACTAAAAGCTCTATTAATGTAAAACCTGTTTTTCTTTTTTTCATAAATGTTCTCCTTAGCTTGTTCATTGTAGATTTTTGATGCATTGATAACCACCGACCGTACCCATGCCAGAGCAATCTGTGGCTGCAGAACTAGAATTTCCCTGACCATTGTCAAGTTTAACGCACACGCAGTAGCTAGTTGTCGTGCAGTTTTTAACAAAGCCAGTATGGTTAGTTTTATCAATTCCAGAGTCAGCTCCTTCCATTGGACTACAATTTGAAACGCTTGTGTACACCAAATCATTCGTCGCATAATACTGCTCATACGCCGACTGCAACGCCTTCAGATCTGAGATTTTGGCGCTATTTTTCGCTTTCCTCTGGGCATCAGTGAATGAGACTAAACCGACGACGACTAGAATGGCAATAATTGAGATCACGACTAGAAGCTCAATGAGCGTGAAGCCCTTGCGATTTCTGAAAGATAAATTTGACATCATTAACTCCTACTGTCCTCTTACTATTACGGTCATGGTACTAATGGAGAGTGGGGCAGAGGTGACTCCCCAAGCATCGGTGAGTGAGATTTCGACTTTGTATCGGCATTCTGAGCTTAGACACTTATAAGTATGCGCGGTCGTGCCACTTTCTCCCTGAAGCTCCATATGTTCGCCGTCACCAAAATCAATCCAGGCGGTGAGACTTGGATCTTGGCCTGCGTCAGCAACATAGCTCCAGGTAACGGCAACACCCGCGGGAACGGAAACAGTTCTAGAGCGTGGATCTAAAATTGGTTGGGTGTTAAACGATAAAAGTACGGGCCTTCTTGTGCAGCTTCTATAGCAGGAGGTAGTGCAGCCAGTGGCGCCCTCAAGCTTCTCACCGACACCTAGATCGGTCTGTTCATTACAACACTGAAAACCGTAGCCAGAGCATGTCGAGACGGGTGATTTACCCAAGTCTGTCTCATCAGAATTCATAGTTAGAACTCCATTCTCTAAGATCACTTGTTTTTGAATAATCAAGAAATCTGGAAGATAACCAATGAGTGATTTAAGAATCTCAAACTCTTTTGCAAAGACTGTCAGAGTTACGCCGCTTTTTTCAGCACCAAGAATCAAACCTGCAGAACCAGGTACTTTTGACACAAAAACAGGCAGGGTGTAGCGCTCGACAATAATCGGGTCAGCACTGAAGCCATCACAGAGAATTTCCGCCATGTACTCCGTATTTGATAAAAATCGCATCTGTGGCTCGGGCGTTAAAGTCACGTTCACGTCGGAGCCAACCTCTTGCTGACATTGTCTAAGATATTGTGGACCTCTGCCGGAACGTTGGAGTGATTTTGTCGCTTGGATCAATGAATATGAACCCCACCACAAAAGAGCGCTTCTAGCTGCGAACAAGGCACCAATGCTTAGAAGAGCAAGAACAAGAAAAGTAGTAAGTATTGTCCGTAAGACCCGCATAGCACCCTAAACCACCACGAAGCGTGAGGCTTATATCAGTGTAACATAGAAGGTTATTAGCGCATCTCCCCAGATGAGACTCAGGACTGTTCCCAGGATGAGAAATGGTCCAAAGGGGATGGGTTTGCCGAAGGCGGCTTTTCCAAGAACAACCATGAGGATGCCAACGACAGAGCCGACGATGGTCGAAAGAAAAATTCCAACCCAGAGGCTTGGCCAACCCATCAGTAAGGCGAGGGGAGCCATTAACTTCACATCGCCAAAGCCGAAGCCTTTGCCCTTGGTGAAGTACCAGAGACTGTAGAAAAAGGCGACGCTGAGGACCATACCCGCGATGGTCCAGAAGAAGTCTTGCGGCCTCATAATTCCCGCCAAAACTAGGCTGACTCTATAGATTAGTGCAAGGACAAGGAGAGCTATGGTGGCACTATCTGGAATCAACATGTATTTGTAGTCAAAGACAACAATGATGAGCAGAAGAATGCCGACTAGGAGCCAGAATAGTGGCTGAAGGATTGTGAAGGGCTGCTGTGAAAGTTGGAAAAATAAGAAGCCGACTGCATACCACCAGAGGAAAAGTGTGCCCATCATGCTTTCGACAACGACGTGAGAGATAGAGAGGGGAGCGGAGCAGTGACGACATTTTCCTCTTAAAAGGATAAATGAAAAGATAGGAATGTTTTCAAACCAGGAAAGTTGGTGTGAGCAAGACTCACATTTTGATCGACCTCTGACCCATTGCTCACCCGTCTGGGTGCGATAGATAACTAGATTGAGGAAGCTACCAATGGCAGCGCCGAAAAAGAAAAGGGTGGCGCCGATGATGAGAATGAGAGGTGAAAACATTGACTCGATTATAACGAATCGTCGTTTTTATTTCTGGCGTACTCTATGAAGGCTTCATCGTAGTTCTGTCTGTATAGTTGATTTCCAGGTTCCAGCTCAACCGCCAGGCCGAGGTGGAACAGGGAGTCTTCGTAGTCTTTGGAGAGCAAGTAAAGATAACCGATGGCATTATGAGCTTTGGAGTGATCTGGATAGAGATCAATGGCATGCTGGAACTGGACGAAAGCTTCTGGAACTTTACCTTCTTGTTCGGCGAGTTTTAGACCAAGATTAAAGTGAGCTCTGGGCAGCTGAGGGTATTTATTAACCACGTCTTGCCACATCAGGACTTCAGAACTCCAAACAATATTTCTCTGATAACTGATAAATGAGAGTGCGCCAATGATGGCTGAGAGGAGTATTAAACGCAAAGTTAGGCCATTTTTTATGCGCACAAATAGGGTGGACATACCAAGTCCGAATAGAAGGCTAACGCCAACTAGCGGTAAGTACATGCGATGTTCGAACATCACGTCTTTAATCGGCATGAATGATGACTCTACTGACAGAGCAATGAATATCCACATAATCGCAAAAGAAATCAAAGGTTGGGTTTTCCTGACCGAGTGAGCCAGTTTAAGTAGTGCGGCAATTAGAACAAAACCGATGATAAAGCGGGGCTCCAAAACCGAATGAACCAGAGGCACATAGTGATCCAAGCTGAGATTTATTGGCAGCAGGGTGAGGCGAAAATACTGGGTAATGACAACAGCTTGAGTCATAAGATAGTTCGTGGGCGTAAGATACTCACCAATAGGTGTCCTCTGATTGGTGGTGTGAAAAACAATTGTTGGCCATTTTAGAATTACTAACCAAATACCTGATGCCAAGACCCCAAGAAAGACTAAAAACAAACTTGTCTTCTCTTGAATAAATTCTTTAATGCTGATTTTTTTCCAGAAGAAAAGTAGATAAACCGAGACCAGTGCCGCGGGCAGGGAGAATGTGTTTTCCTTGCTCAAGAAAGCGGCGAGAGACGAGAAAACCAAGAGAGATCCCCATAAAAGTTTTTGGACTTTTGATTTTGATTGATTAACTCTAATAAAGAAGTAGGTGGAATATATATAAAAAAGTCCAGCTAGTATCGTGACTCTTTGGATAATGTAATTGACTGGCTGTGTCTGAAGCGGGTGGACAGCAAACAAAAGACTAGCGGCAAGAGGAATAAACCAGAGCTGTTCTTTCGAGAATTTCTTGCGAAACTCAGTTAGTGAAATTAGCCTCTCAGTTAGCAGAAAAACACCTATGGACGCAATTGCATGCAGGCCGATATTTATAATATGAAAACCAGGTAGCCAGTCGCCGTGTGCTAAATCACCTAGTATGAAACTGTAAAATCCAATTGGTCTGCCACTACCACCAGCGAAAATTTGTTTTATTGCAAAAGGAGAAACTGTGCTGGCGCTGCTTATAAAACTTATTCCATCGTCAAATTGAAAAACATTACTTAGCGAGTTGGAGAAAGTAGCGACAACTACCACAAGCAAAAGGAGCATAGATATGCTCCTTTGCCAATTTTTAACAAATTGCTTGACATTAATCACTAGTTATACGATCTTATGGCAGGCAGTAGTAGTATGGATCCGCACAAGCGTTAGTAGTAGGAAAGTCGTCTGGCAGTGCACCATACTCACTATTTGCATCATTCGCACATCTACCCTCAGCTTTTACATTGAATGCATCCGAGAGTGGATTGAAGCACACGTAGGTAGAGTCTCCATCATTTGGTCCATGATAAATCATCAATGTGTTGTATTTTGATGCGCTAATTCTCGAAACAAAAGAAGTTTTCACTTCATTACTACTTTCACAACCAGTGATAGCTGGCGAAGACTGGGTGCTTCCAAGCCTAGTCAAAACAGCACATCCACTCACATCTTCAACCTGCCAACTTGAATTTTCAACTGATCCCCAAGCGACTGGTACCGCAGATGCAGAGTTGCCTTGCCATGGGAATAATCCCTGAAAGGCTTGATATCTATCAATTGCACTAATCAGCTGCTCCGCATCTGACTGACTTCCAGTATCTCGACCACGATTAATCTGTTCAACAGGATTAATAGCAGAAAGCACAGCCACAGCTAAAATACCGAGAATAGAAATAACGATCAGAAGTTCGATCATGGTAAAACCGGCCGATCGTAAGCCTGAAATTGTGAGTGAGCGGAGTTTGTTCATAATTACCTTTTGTCTGGAAGTACCCAGTTAGTGTTAACTCTATACTAATTCTTGTACTCGATGCAAGTGGCAATTCTTTTTATTCATTAGAACTGACTGGTTAAGCTATAGATTGGCATAATAATAGCTATTACCATGGCGCCAACTGCAATTCCCAAAACGATCATGATCATTGGTTCCATGGCAGCGGTGAGATTTTTGACTGCTTGTTCGCTTTCTTGCTGAAAATAAGTAGCCAATTTATCAAGAATTTCATCGAGCTTTCCGGTTTCTTCTCCGACTGATACCATTTGACTTAAGATTGGTGGAAATTCTTCATGATTCTCAAGTCCTTGAGACATGGGGGCTCCTTTCTCAACCTGAGCCTTAACATCTTCCAGAGCTGTTCTATAAACCATGTTGGTGACACCCTTGGTCACAATCTCAAGAGCTGTTAAAAGCGACACGCCAGCATTTAATAGTAGTCCCAACGTACGAGCGAATTCTGTCAAAACAATCTTGGTCACCAGGACGCCGAAAATTGGAATGCGCAACTGAAGCCTGTGCCATCGTAGCTTGCCGAAATCGGTTTTGAGCCAATTCTTAATAAGAACCGTACCGCCGACTGATGCAGCAAGAACTACCCACCAGAAGTGAACAAAAAAGTCTGAGATACCAATGAGAATCTTAGTAGCCATCGGCAGATCTGCGCCAAAGTCCACATACATGGCAGTAAGCTTTGGAATAACAAATATGGCCATGATGATGCCAACAATAACCATGGCAATTAACACAATCATTGGATAAATCATCGCTCCACGAGTTTTTGAGCGAAACTCCTTGGATTTTTCCATGTTGTCGGCCAGTCTCTCTAAAATTTGATCAAGAACTCCGCCAAACTCTCCGGCTCTGACTAGCTGTACATAAAGATTATCAAAGACTGAGTCGTGTTTTTCTAAGGCATCAGCAAAAGTCAGACCTCCCTCTATTTCCTCAAGTATGGTCGCTACCAGCTTCGACATCTCCGGCTTGCTCTGACGCACAAGAATCGAGAGGGCAGAGGCGAGTGGCAAACCAGCCGAGATCATCGTCGAAAGTTGGCGAGTAAAATTCACAATATCATTACTGCTGACACCGCCAATCATGGCTTTGATAAAACCAAGTGGGTCGTCGGTGAGGGGCCGCAAGTGGACCACGAGCAAATTTCTCTCCTTCAGAACTTCTGCGGCCTGGTGAATAGTCCGAGCCTCGACCGTGCCCTTAAGATTCTCTCCAAATTTGTTTTTAACTTTATATGTGAAATATGGCATTTATTTTATTTTCCAAGTAATCTAAGCATTTCCTTTGGTCTAAACGCATGTGTAAGCGCAGTCTCTTCGCTAATCACACCCTGCTGGATAAGCTGAAGCAAGTGATTTTCGAAAAGCATCATGCCTGATTCGCTACCAGTCTGAATCACGGAGTCAATCTGGAAAGCCTTACCTTCGCGAATTAGATTCCTAATCGCTGAATTTCCGATCATGATCTCAAGAGCCGCGCGACGACCACCTCCCTGAGCTACCAAGAGGCGTTGTGACACAATCGCTTTAATCGTAGCCGCCAGTTGTTGTCGAACTTGACCTTGCTGAGCTGCCGGAAAAACGTCGATAATACGATCAATTGTCTCTGGAGCCGTAGCGGTGTGAAGGGTCGCAAAAACAAGATGGCCTGTTTCGGCAATAGTAATAGCTGACGAAATTGTCTCAAAATCTCGCATTTCACCGATGAGCACTACGTCTGGATCTTGACGCAAAACTGAACGCAAAGCGACTTGCCAGCTATTAGTATCATGATTAATTTCTCTTTGGGTAAAAATTGATTTAGCTGGTTTGTACTTAAACTCAATTGGGTCTTCAATGGTAATGATGTGCTCGGCTCGAGTCTGGTTAATGAGATCGATCATAGCTGCGAGAGTTGTCGATTTTCCTTCACCCGTAGGACCAGTAAGAAGCACCAGGCCCTGCTTGTACTCAGAAAATTCTTTGAGAATGGGAGGCAAATTCAATTCTTCTAAACTGCGAATTGAGTCTGGAATAAGCCTCATCGCGGCGCCCATAGAGCCAACTGCATGAAAAACATTGACGCGAAATCTACCCTTGTCCTGAAATTGATAACCGAAATCAATTTCTTTATTTACTCTGACATAATCTTTTTGCTCTTGGGTCAAGATTGGAGTGATGAGTTTTTCCATCATCTCATCTGAAAGAATTGGCGCCCCCTCGACTATGGTTAGAACACTATCTATACGAAGAATTGGTGGCTGCCCGACATTCAAGTGAATATCAGAACCACCCTTATCGACTACCGACTGCATAATGTCATGAATATTCATAATTTCTCCATATTAAATCTCAGCTACACGCTTCACTTCTTCAATTGTGCTCATTCCTTCAAGAACTTTCAAGTAGCCGTCCTGTTTCATCAGGAGGGAACCTTCTGAAATCGCTACATCTTCTAGTTCACTAGCTGGTCTTTCTTGCAAAATTAGCTTGGCAACTGCCTCACTAACATTCATAACTTCAAAAATAGCCACCCGACCCTTAAACTCGGGTTCATTCTGTGGGCGATCAGACTTTGGCCTCGAGAGTTTTAGGTTCTGAGGATCTTGATTTCGCTCTTTACACCAGCGGTCAAAGTTTGGACCAAGCACTTTCTTCATGTCATCAACGACTTCTTTTTCTGGCGTGTAAGTCTCTTTATAACCTGGATTTATTAAGCGGATAACTCTTTGGGCGGCTACAAGCGTCATCGAAGAAGCTAAAAGAAATGGCTCCGCTCCCATGTCTAAAAGGCGGGGGAGAGCACCAGCCGCTGAAGAGGTGTGAAGGGTAGCGAAAACCAAATGTCCCGTAAGAGATGCTTGGATGGCAAGCTCGGCAGTTTCGCTATCACGAATTTCTCCAACCATAATAATGTTCGGATCTTGACGCAAGAAAGAGCGCAATCCTGAGGCAAAACTCAAACCAGCCTTAGGATTAATTTGGACCTGGTTTACTCCCGGCATCTCGTACTCTACGGGATCTTCCAAAGTCATGATGTTGACCTTGGGCGTGTTGATCGTATTGAGAACAGAGTAAAGCGTGGTCGTTTTTCCTGAACCCGTAGGACCCGTCACCAGCACAATGCCATGAGGAACCTTTATGGCTCTCTGGAGCATCGTGAGCGCCAGACCAGTCAAACCCAATTCTTGCAGAGTCGGAACTGTGCGATTTTTTTGCAAAAGCCGCATGACAATTTTCTCGCCATTGATGGTCGGCAGAGTAGAGACGCGAAGATCAATGTTCTGACCCTGGCTCTGAAAATTAAAACGACCATCTTGAGGAATGCGCTTCTCATCAATCTTAAGCTTACTAAGAATTTTGATGCGCGATACCACGGCTTCATGAACCGAAGCGGGCAAGACTAATTTTTCATTCAAAATACCATCGATACGATAACGAATGCGGGTGCGATCTTCCTGGGGCTCAATATGGACGTCTGAGGCCCTTGCCTTGATAGCAAATGCCAGGATAGTTTCGACAATTTTGGTGATTGGCGCCTGCTTAATCGTTTTTCCCTGCAATTCCGAGAGATCTCGTTTTTGGATCTCGGCCTCAGATTGTTGGGTGGTTTGCTCGAGAGCCGCGCCTACTTCACCTGACAAAGTTTGTGAGTAGTACTCGGCGAGTTTTTGCTCGAGGACTGTTGGGATCGCATAGTACGCTTCGATCTTCAGACCGGTTTTTTGTTGAGCAAAGTCGATTGCGGAAAGATCCAGAGGATCAAGCATGGCGACTTTGAGAAGACCATGTTCCTTCTCAAGAGCAAAAGGGAGCATTTTATAATGCCTGGCAGATCCCTCCGGGAGCTGATTAATCGCTTCTGGAAAAACACCAATCTCGTTTAGATTTATGTATGGGACTTTATTAAAGATCGCCTTCGCCTCTGTGAAATCCTGTTCCGTAACTAAATTACGCTCTACGATCAGCTGCTCAACAGTTTTGCCTGTACTGATATTCTCCACTAAAATGGTGTTGGCCATGTCCTGATCTAAGTGACCTTGGGCAACAAGAACATCCAAGAGGTTGTTATAATTGGTCGAAGTGAACTGAGAATCGCTGGTGATCTGGGCAGATGCAGGCATAAAAATAACTAATAATATCTGACTTTACTATAGAGGAAGAACGTTTTTCGAGCAATGACAACCTACCTAACCAGCCAAATTTGGGCTTTCCCAAATCCGATCAATATTCAAGCCGACGTCTGCAAAGCTAGCAGAGATATTTTCCCCACCGAATTTATCACAGCTAACTCTTCTCACGTACTCTGGATCAACCTAGAACTTGCCACCATTGGCATCGAGGCCGTGAGAGTCCTTCAGGCAGAATTAAGTTTTAGTGGATCAGAAAATCACACCCGCTATGCCGTCATCCTTCAAGCAGACCAACTCACCGAGCAAGCACAACACGCACTCCTGAAACTATTGGAAGAACCAGGCGAATACACTCAGATAATTTTGGCCACTTCTAAGCCGCAAAGACTTTTAGCCACAATTCGCTCGAGATGTATTGAGCAAGTTTTTTCTAATGATCAAGGAGGTCTGGCAAACTCACACCAACATGAGAAAGCATTAGAAATGTTCGATTCCTGGCTTGGATTAAGACTGAGTGAGGCGGTCACCGCAGCAGAACAATTCAAAAAAAGAGATCAGGCCAAGGAGGCTCTTGAAAACGTCTGCCGAGCTCTTCGTCTCGACCGCATGCCAAAGTCAACTGGCTCTACACTTCACTCAACACATGGCCAACTGCAATTGTGTTTAGACGCTCTAGAACTGCTTGGTAAAAACATAAATCCGCAGCTTTTAATGGAGGACTTACTTTTTAGTCTGAACAATCTCGACGAGAATTAGCTGGACTCGCAAGGGCTGGTATGATATACCATTGGCTCTACTTGAAATCAAAATATGGCAACAAAAGTAACTAACGCATATCAGGCTAAAGACATCAAGGTTCTTGAAGGTCTCGAGCCAGTGCGCAAAAGACCAGGTATGTACATCGGCTCTACCGATGGCAAAGGTCTGCATCACTTGGCGAAAGAAATTCTCGATAATGCCGTCGACGAAGCTATTGCTGGATATGGCAATGTTATTCAACTTTACTACAGCAAAGTCGCTGAGTCAGAAATTAAGCTAGCCAAAGGTACCAAAATAGGCGAGGAAGCCATCACCGTTGTGGATAACGGCCGAGGCATTCCTGTGGATATGCATGAGTCTGGAGTCTCAGCACTCGAGGTAGTCATGACAAAACTCCACGCTGGAGGCAAATTTGAAGAAACAGCCTACCAGGCATCGGGTGGACTTCACGGCGTTGGGTCCTCAGCAGTTAATGCTTTGAGTGCAGTCATGCAAGTTCTGGTAAAGCGCAATAAGAAATACTACTACCAGTCTTACAGCAGGGGTTTTCCTTCAGCTCCGACGAAAACTATTTCCGAAGAAAAAGTCTTAGAATTGTTCCCAAATGAAGCAACTCAATTTATTACCTATGAAACTGGCACCATAGCCCGCTTCATACCTGATCCAGAAATTTTCTCGACCACTTCATTTAGTAAAAAAATCATCACTGAAGCCATCAAAGACCGCGCTTATCTTATGGCAGGTCTTTACTTTCAGTTTAGAGATTTGATCGATGGAGTAGAGTACGATTTTTACTTCGAAAGTGGCATTAAATCACTCGTTACTCATCTAAATATGAGCAAAAAAGTTCTACATCCAGTCATGTACTGCAATGATAGCTGGAAAGACGAGGAAACTGGTCGCTCCATCGGCGTCGAAATTGCTATGCAGTATAACGATACTTACAACGAGCGACTCGAGTCTTATGTCAACGTAATCAAGACCTCCGACGGCGGTGCTCATGTTAACGGCTTTAGAATGGCCTTGAGTAAAGTTATTCGTGATTACTCCGCCGCTCATAACTTACTAAAAGATAAAGAGTCTTTCACCACCGAAGATTTGCGAGAAGGCATGACTGCGGTAGTTTTTGTCAAAATGGCTTCGAATGATTTGCAATTTGAGTCTCAAACAAAAACCAAACTCAACAACACTGAGGCACAATCTGCCGTCTATCAAGTTTTTAAAGATAAATTTACCGAATTTTTAGAAGAAAACCCTTCGGCTGCAAAAAACATTATCGGCAAGATCCTCCTATCCGCTCGCGCTCGCCTTGCGGCTCGCGCTGCCAAAGAAGCAGTTATTCGCAAAGGTGTTTTTGAGGGTAGCTCACTACCAGGAAAACTCGCAGACTGCCAAAGCAAAAATGCTGATGAATGCGAGATTTATATCGTTGAGGGTGATTCTGCCGGTGGTACCGCCAAGCAGGGTAGAGATCGTAAGTTCCAAGCTATTTTCCCACTCAGAGGAAAAATTCTGAATACAGAGCGCGCCAGATTAGATAAGATTGTTGCTTTTGAAGAGTTAAAGAACTTGGTTATTGCCCTTGGAGCTGGAATTGGCGACACCTTTGATAAAAATAAACTCAGATATCATCGCATTATTCTTATGAATGATGCTGATGTCGACGGAGAACATATCACTACTCTTGGTCTAACTTTTTTCTTCCGACACTTACCAGAAATTGTCCAAGGTGGCTATCTTTATGTTGCTATGCCACCGCTTTTCAAAGTCGCAACAACAAAAACCGAGCGATACGCCTACACAGAAGAAGAGCGTGACGCCATGATTGAAGATTTTTCTAAACACGAATCAAGTGCCAAAGTATCCGTCCAAAGATACAAAGGTCTTGGAGAAATGAATGAGACTCAGCTCTGGGACACAACCATGAACCCAGAAACAAGAACGTTAAAGCGCGTCACCATTGAAGACGCTGATATAGCAGACGAAACCTTCAGCACGCTGATGGGCGATGATGTCGCACCAAGAAAGAAATTTATCCAAACTCACGCAAAGATGGCAGAGTTGGACATTTAATAAGGCAACCTATGAAAACCTATCTCATTGGTCACATCAAACCGGACACCGATGCCGTTGTAGCTCCAATGGCTCTTGCCGAACTTTTTCATAAAAAAGAATGCTTTGGCCACACCGATGCCGAGGTCGTCATCATTGATCCCCTAAATCCAGAAACTACTTTTCTATTTGAAAAATTTGGCGTATCAACTCCAAGACTCGTTACCCTCGAAGATATAAAGCCTGAAGATCGCGTTATTCTAGTGGACCACAACGAAGAAAGCCAACGACTGGCTGGGCTTAAGCCGGAGCAAATAGTTGAAGTTATTGATCATCACAAACTTAACTGCAATTTCAAAAACCCTATTTACCTAACGTGCAAACCCTGGGGTTCCTCGACAACAATCGCCTACTACCTAATGAAACAAAATGACTTTGTCCCAGATCAGAAACTTGCTGCTCTGATGTTGGCCGCAATTTTGTCAGACACGGTTGGCTTCAAAAGCGCTACGACCGTAAGCCAAGATCGAGAACTCGGAATTGAGCTAGCCAAAATAGCAGAAATTGAGGATCTTGAGTCATTTGCCCTGGAAATTTTTAAGGCAAAGTCAGACATAAGCTCACTCAGTCCAGAAAAAATGGTCACAAACGATTATAAAGTTTTTGAGTTTTCCCAGAAAACCATGATCGGCCAGCTGGAAACTGTTGAACAAGGTGAGCTGCTCTCTAATAAAAAAACAGAACTACTCACGGCCATGACGGAAGTAAAAGGAAAGCTTGGAGTTTCTTTGTTATTTCTAGCCATCACCGACATCTTGAAGGTGAATACCAAACTCCTAATTTTGTCAGAGTCTGAGCAATTAGTTGCAGAGAAGGCATTTGGAGGAAAAACAAAAGATAATATTCTTGATATAGGCGCAAAAATGTCACGTAAAAAGGAAATTGCTCCAGCAATTGAAACCGCGCTTAGTTAAAGAAAATAAATATGACTGACGAAGAACAAAAACTACTAGAAGATCAAGAACTTAGAGCCGGAAAAATCGGCACGGTGGAAGAGTCTCGCTACGGCAAACTCCAGTACACATCGATCGTAACCGAGATGCGCCAGAGCTACCTCGACTACGCCATGAGTGTCATTGTAGCTAGAGCTCTCCCTGATGTTCGAGATGGCCTCAAGCCGGTCCATCGTAGAATTCTCTACTCGATGTACAAGAGTGGTATTCATCATAATAGCAGTTACAAGAAGTCCGCACGTATTGTTGGAGACGTACTTGGAAAGTACCACCCACACGGTGACGCCCCGGTCTACATGGCTATGGTTCGACTAGCTCAGAACTTTAGCATGCGATACCCACTCATTGATGGCCAAGGTAATTTCGGCTCAGTTGATGGAGACAGTCCGGCTGCTATGCGTTACACCGAGGCTAGATTAGCAAAAGTCACTTCTGAGCTTCTAACTGATCTTGACAAAACAACCGTACCTTTTGCTGATAACTTTGATGGATCGCTTCAAGAACCTCGAGTCTTGCCAGCCAAGTTGCCTAATCTGCTTTTGATGGGTTCAGAAGGAATTGCCGTTGGTATGGCAACAAAAATTCCCCCTCATAACTTGACTGAAATCTGTAGTGCTCTGATCTCCATGATCGAAAACGGTAGCGCCGAACAAAGTGAAGAAACGGTCTCAAAAATCAAGGCCATCGCTGCACTTCCAAAGCAAGAAGAGCTCATCTCCCAAATTGCCGAAACTGATCCAGCCCTTCTGGCTGGTACCTTTGACACAACCTCAACAATTGATGACATCGTCACTCATGTGAATGGTCCCGACTTTCCTACTGGAGGAATAATTTACGACTTCAAAGAAATTACAAATGCCTATCGCACAGGCAAAGGCCGCGTAGTCACTCGAGCAAAAGCCGAAATCATTGAATCTAAAAAGGGCGGCTTCCAAATCATCGTCACCGAACTTCCATACCAAGTCAACAAAGCTAGATTACTCATGAAAATTGCCGATCTAGCCAGAGATAAAAAGATTGTTGGCATTAAAGATTTGAACGACGACTCCGATCGAACGGGTATGCAGATCACTATCGAACTTAAGCGCGACGCTAGGCCAAAAGTTGTTCTAAATAAATTATTTAAATACTCTGAACTCCAAACAAGTTTCCCAGTAAATATGGTGGCCTTAAATAGCGAGGGCACACCACAGCTCATGAATATTAGACAGATGCTAATGGAGTTCTTAGCACATCGTCAAACCATCATTGTCCGCCGAGCTCAACATGATCTAGTCGAGGCAGGTAAGAGGGCTCACATCCTCGAAGGACTACTTATCGCCCTGAAAAACCTGGACGATGTCATTGCAACAATTCGCGCATCAGCAGACAGCAACGTCGCTAAAGATGCCCTCATGACAAAGTTTGGCCTAAGCGAAATTCAGTCTTTGGCTATTCTTGACATGCAGCTCAAGCGCCTGGCTGCCCTTGAAAGACAAAAAATCGAAGATGAATACAACGCCATCCAGGCAACAATTGGTGACCTAATTTCACTCCTGCAAGACCCCAAGCGCATCATCAAAGTTATTGCCGATGAAACCCTGGGCCTAATTGTCCAGTACGGTGACGAGAGAAGAACCAAGCTCATCAAGGGTAAGATTGGTGAATTCAGCGAAGAAGACTTAATTCCTAACGAACCAGCAGTGATTACTCTTACAGAAACAGGTTATATTAAACGCCTGAGTCCATCCGCTTTCCGCTCACAGTCTAGAGGTGGGAAGGGGAGTGTTGGCCTAAAAATGAAGGATGAGGATGTAGTTCTTACTCTCCTGTCAGCTAATACTCATGACATGGTCCTTTTATTCACGAACTTTGGTCGAGTATTCAAACTGAAAGTTTATGAAATTCCTGCTGTTAGTAGGCAAGCAAAAGGCACAGCCGTCGTTAATTTGGTCAATCTGAAGCCAGAAGAGACTGTTAAATCACTCTTAGTAATTGATGAAGCCGCCGACAAAGATAAATTCATTAGTCTTGCCACACGAAATGGTCTAATCAAAAAGACAGCAGTGAGTTTATTCGACAACATCCGTCAAAATGGCATTATTGCCATCACCCTGAACGAAGGTGATGAGTTAGTCTGGGGAAAGTTAACCTCTGGAGATGATGACATCTTGTTAATTACTCATTCTGGCAAATGCATCCGTTTTAGTGAGCAGGAAGTCAAATCATCTCAGCGTGATACCAAGGGAGTGAAGGGAATTACCCTCAAGAGCGATGACTATGTCGTTGGTGTTGAAGCGGTGGGGGAGGCTGAAATAAATTCGCACCTCTTAGTGATCACAGAATTTGGTATGGGCAAGAGAACTGAGCTAACCCAGTATCCAGCCCAAAAACGTTCTGGATTGGGCGTAAAGGTATCAGACGTCACCAAACGCACGGGTCCCATTGCAGCTGCACGCCTGGTAGATGCTTCTTGCAAAGAAATTGTCATCAGTACTAAAGAAGGACAAACAATTAAATTACCGCTGACAAAGAAGTCTATTCCCGTGCTGACACGACCAACTCAAGGCGTAATTTTAATGCGCTTGAAAAAAACCGATAGAATCGTGGCTGTGGCACTTACTTTCAAGGAACTTGAGGATTCTCCAGAGGAGAGCGAATAAAATAAAGGGTGGACTCAGCGGGACTCGAACCCGCGGCCTCCTGCATGCCATGCAGGCGCTCTAGCCAACTGAGCTATGAGCCCAACTATTTTTCAACAAAGAGTATTGTATCACTTTTCTTTTGATATCTTTCTTAATATATAATTACATTAGTATATATATAATGCCTCTCTGATGCCTTTTCGTATGTTAGTTCACCTATTGATGTATTTTTATTATGAGAAATATGACAGCAAGCTTTTGCTTTTGTTCCAGAGGTGAGATTTTGAGAAAGTCTCATCTAAAATTGATGAGATTAAGTTTTCTAGAAAATAACGCTTGATATATCAATTAATGTTTTGAATTTGTCATTTTAGCAGTCTAGAATAGAGTCTGCTAGTTTATTGGGTGTGAAACTTATCATGAATTTTGCGCAGCTGGGGTCTTGTTACGTGAGTATAGATTTGAGTCGTTGAAACATTCTTATGGCCAAGCATTTCTTGGACGTCTCTCAGTCCAGCACCGTTAGAAAGCAGGTCAGTTGCAAAACTATGCCTTATTCCATGGGGACTAATTTTAATCGGCAAATGAGCCTTCTTAGCATACTTGTCAACGATTCTTTGAACACTTCTGGTTGTTAATCTCATAGACTCACCATCATCGACAGGGGTAGCTTTTCTACCAGAGAACCTAATAAAAACAGGGTTCCAATTGTCACTCCTATGTCGCAACCAGGCATCAAGCCACTTGCAAGCTCTCTCGCTTAGGAACACTACTCGAGGTCGTCGACCTTTTCCGATCACTCCAAATTCTCGGGTTTCCAGGTCTATTTGATCACGATTAAGATTTATAAGCTCACTTACTCTCAAGCCAGTAGAAAAGAGGACCTCTAAAATTGCCTTGTCTCTAAGTCCTGCCATAGTAGAAATAGACGGCTGTGTCAGTAGTTTTTCAACTTTTTCTGAGTTAAGAAATTTCATTGGTATAGATTCAGCCTTGGGTAAATCAATTTTTTCAGGATGTAAAACTGGCACGTCTTGCTTAACCAAGAATTTCAACCAAGACCTCATGGCAATCACGTAATAACTCTGGGTTCTCTTAGATAGGGTTCTACCATATTGATCACAGTATTGTGACAAATATACACGGTACTTCCGCATTTTTTCCTGATCCAACTCTGAAAGATCTGTGTTGCCAGTCGATTGAAACCAGTCGCAGAAACGCCTGAGGTACAATGTATAATTGCGAATAGTTAATCTACTCACGTTTCTTTCTACCTCGAGATGCTCTAGAAAAGCAACTAAAGCCAAATGGGGGAGAGTAGAAACTGCCATAAAAATACCCATCAGGTTACTCCCCTTATTCTAGCAGATAGTGTTGTATTCTGCTAAAAGAGAATACTGAAGAACGGGATTGATACATCAAACTAATATAAATGATATACTTTGATGTTTTAAGATATTCTTTGATGCTGGTTTTTGTTCAATTCTCAGCAGTCTTTAACCCTAAATATAATATTTTGTGGCGAGTCATTTTCATCAAATTTTTGAAAATAGATAAATCAAAACTGGTCATGCTCAGTAAAAATTATTTTTTATTTTCTTAGAATCAATCGTTATAGTCATCAACTCAACTTTAAATAAAGAAGAATGGGCATTTTGAGCAAAAGTACGTTTTTCTGCGCTCAGGTATAAGTTGATATATCAATTCTTATCTTATATCAGGTAAATGATGAGGCTTCTAAATGGCTCAGAAACGGCTTTTTATTTATAAGATGACCTAGACATCGTCAGAAAGAAAATAAAAAAGTCACAAATACTAAAAAGACAAAGAAGCTCAATCAAAGAGAGTGCGAAAACAAATCTCAAAACAAAAAGATAAAGACACCCAGCCAAACACAACAAAAAAAGTAAAGCTTTCACTTCATGTTTCATACTTGAGTTTATGTCGTAAAAGTAATATTGTGCGACATAGAACAATCAGACAATAGCCACTCAGCAAGCACTCAGCGCCTCTCCGTGTGGGGAGAGGAAACGAGTACGCACGCGCGTCATTTAACATCTCTCTTTCAGAAGGACTCGCTTGAAAAATTAAAAAAAAGCAAAAATAGTTATCTCTTTGGATTAAGCTCTCACCCAGTAAACACCAAAACAGGTATTCGGGTTATATACGATAATACCTCTATTTAGCCTGGTAGACCCTGAATTTCAGGCTCAAAAGTGTTTAATACGCAAGGGTTTCACACCAGCAATTCTGGCATATTTCACGCATTTTCTGCCTGGTTAAGTCCTATAACTATTTTAGTTATCCACATTTATCAAGTATATCAAACTATATCATCTCCCCTTTTTTGCCTGGGAAGAAATTTTTTTGACTCCCCCTACTCTGTGCTTTTATATTGAATTTTTGCACTCAGCCAGGCTTTCACAAAATGAAAACATCTGTTTTTTCTGCCTAGATGCCACAAGCTGGCTTATTTCCTTCAACGCCAACTGTTGAATTTGGGCCTAAATGCCCCACCAGACTCCCCCATTTATGCATTAAATGCGGAAAAAGGCTGTTACTTCAATGGAAATTCGGCTATAAACAAAATGATAATAAAGAGCGACACCAAGGCATACTCGGCTAATGCTCGAGTAAATAGACGCTCAATCAAGAAGCTTCGGATGATACTGACCCCAAGATACAAGAAAGACATAATAAACAGCGCCGCGAACCAAGCGGTTATTGGCATAAATGTTAAAGCCATAGAGAGTTCCATTAACAATAAAGTCAACAATATGCTGGTTTTCCAAACGATTCCCTCGATATTCTTCGTCAGGCGCACTGCCCACAAAGAAGTGATTACCAGTGGAAAATGACTCAGGCCAATAAGGCCACCAACTAGATAATAAGGCAGGTGGACCGTAAAAATGGTATTAGTGATGAGTAATGAAACAATGAGGGCAAAAAACAGGCCTATGGCGTGAGCTGCATGCAATAATTGAATGGTCCTTCCCTTTGCGACCGACAATATGTTTGAAGTAAGAAGTAGTGCGTATACTCCAATTCCAAAAACAGCCAAAATGGTGAAGCGAGTGACGACATTTGCTGGGAGCAAGAAATAAAATAGACCTACTGATCCAGCAAAAAGAGCTGGAATTGGCACTAGCATTGATAACTCGACTCGCTGAAGATCCTCTGACAAGGCCCACGCCGCCACCGCATAAGAAATAAGACTCAGGATAAGCACCGCCCAGTAGCGTTGCTCTAAATCAACGTACTGCACAGCCAACAAGCCAAGACTCAATACAATAGCTGCTAGAACAAACTTCTCTCTCCTACGCATAAAACTCTATCCAGCAGTCGTGTAAACAGCCTCTACGTCTTCTACTTCTTTTATCGCATCGACTAAGCTCTCTAAGGCCTGCGCGTCTTCTTCAGATAAAGGTAAAATCATATTCGGAATAAATTGTAGTGATCCATCAATATTTTCCTTAGTAAATAGGAACTGAGCGGCGTTGGGACCTGAGAGCGATCCCCCATTTCTACTCAAGGCAAATTTAATTTCCGAACTCATTTTATTAGGATTATCAGTCACTGTCTCAATGATCAGCGCCACTCCGCCTGGACCAAAGGCTTCATAAAGTATTTCTTGAACTACTCTTCCTTCAGCTCCCCTCCCCATACCTTTGTCGAGAGCTCTCTGGATATTATCCTTTGGCATATTTGCTGCCCTAGCCTTGTCAAGGATAAGGCGTAGTCGAGGGTTACTGGCTGGATCATCAGAAGCGCCTTCTTTAACAGCTATGCGAATTAACTTGCCAATTTCACTAAAAACTTTACCCTTTTTGGCATCCATTGCGCCCTTGCGATTCTTGATATTGTTCCATTTGCTATGTCCTGACATATGCATCCTCCTAGCTACAATAACTTGTATCCATAGTATACCTCGAACTTCGTGTTGACATTGGCTCGACATGACGTTATCCTTCCCCGAGAAAAGATTGGGAGATACAGCATATGAACGACCCGCTTTCGCTAAAACAACAGGCGATTTCAGCCGCAAAAAATAATGATTGGGAACTGGTGGCGACTCTGAACGAAGAGATCATCGACAGTACTCCTCACGACCTTCAAGCGCTCAACCGTCTCGGGGTAGCCTACTTGCAGCTTGGCAAAACTCAAAAAGCTAAGGGTATCTTCGAAACTGTCATTGGTTTAGATAAAACTAATATTTTGGCAAAAAAACACCTCACCACTATCAAACAAAAGAAAACCGTGGCCGTACCTTCATTTTCTGCTCAGCAGTTCATTGAGGAGCCTGGAAAAACTAAGATTGTCGAGCTTCATCGTTTATCAGGAAAAGAAATTCTCGAGTCATTGATTACAGGTCAAATTTGTGATCTAAAAATTAAAAAGCGCTACATATCAATAGAAACAAGTGGTCAGTATGTTGGCTCACTTCCTGAAGATATCTCATTTCGCCTATCTAGACTTATTCAGGCGGGCAATATTTACCACTGTTCTATCCGCTCAGCCAGCACTAAGAACTGCAGTGTCTATCTTAAAGAAAAGTTTGCTTCGAAAAAGAATGGCGATGTGCTCTCTTTTCCGGTTCAAAGAACGACAGCAAACACTAATTCAGATATGGATGATTTGGTTTTGCTTGATGAAGAGCTACCAGTTGAGATTCTAAATCATGATTCTGATATTGAGAAAACGCTTGATGACATTAAGCAGCCAGACAGCGGCATGTCATACAGCAATAATGACGATTCCTAAATCGAATCCATTCCTATAAAAATCACCAGCTGAGATCTGTATTTTTCGGTCTCTAGAGGGTTCTCAGAAATATCCAGAGGTTTTGAAAACCAAGTTTTTACCACTGAAATAATACTCTCACACGAGCTCTCTTCTGAATGATAATTGATTGTTGTTCGCTCTGATTGTTCCTGTATATCAGTTATTCTAATCACTCTACCACCTCTTCTTTCCAACATATTTGCAAGCAGTCTCGCTTGCCCTGGCTCTCCCGTCGTGTTCACAATTGCTACAGAACAAAGAGAAAACTGCTGAACTTGAGCAGTTAAATCGAGGAGTCTACCAATTGCCTTCTGAGATTCTTCGAGTGAGGAAACTTCCAAGGCAGGGGCTTGGCGCACCGCCTCCAAAAAAAGGAGTTCTTCTCTGGGTATGGTGAAATTAGCTAACTGTTTAAATAAGCTTTTATACAAAACGCTGACTAACTCCGATTTTGTGGCCGGTTGGGGAATTTGTTCTTTTAGAGTGATTATTCTACTAACAGGCAAGCCCAGCGCGCGAGCAAGAGCTGCAGTTGTTTCTTGCTCCGACTTACCTTCAATTTTTAGAAGCGGCGCCACTGACGCCAATTTGTACTGACCGTACCCTCCAGAAACTTTTACTTCTTCTGATCCATCAATGGCAAAAAGCCGAGGTTGGATTTGATCAGAGCCCGTATATGCGACGTACAAAGTACTGGTATTTTCAGGTATTTGGTCTGAAGTGAGTACATACAATTCATCGGATCCTGAGAGCAATTTTGACCCGAATTTTGTAAGAAAAAGTGGGGTTAGCGCTATTAGCAAAACTGCCGTCAACACTATAGATAAACCCAAAATTATTTTTTTCACTCCCCTACTCCGTTCTCTAAAATGTGTTCTCTGATTTCGCTGCTGACTCGAAGCATGGCGCGGACGTTATGAATCGTGGCCAAGCGGAAATAGCTAAGTTCTTTTGCCTTGTAGAGGTGATGAAGATATGCTCTGGCATACCCTGCTCTGCAGGTAGCGCAGTCGCAATTCTCTTCTAAAACTCTCATGTCAGATGAAAATTCTTGGCGACCAATGCTGAGGCGACCACGCGGATGTTCTGACTCCATGCGAAATGATTCACCCTCGCAAACAAGATTTCCTACAAGCAGTGAGCCATTTCTAGCTAACCTAGTCGGACCAACGCAATCGAACATATCGAATCCCAAACCCGCCGCGACTGCGACATCTGAGAGATCTCTCCCCATACCCATGGCATAGCGGGGTTTTTCTCTGGGCAAAATGTTTTCAATCCAACTCATAACATCCTTAGTACCTTCCGTATTGTAGCCAATCGTTTCGCCGCCAACAGCCACTCCATCGACCCCAAGTTTTCCCATAAACTCAGCAGACTGCTGCCTCAGTTCTGGATGAAGAGCTCCTTGGACGATTCCGAACAAAGCTTGGTATTTTCCGTACAGACTTTGTCGAGAGTTTTTCTCCCAATCGATTTTGCAACGCTCTGCCCATGCGTGAGTCAATTCCAAGGAAGTTTTTCCATCAGGTAAATTTGTTGCGTCTGGCATCAAATCATCAAAAGCCATAATAATATCTGCACCAATAACCCTCTGAAGCTCCATTGAGTACTCCGGCGAAAAGAAATGTTCGCTCCCATCCAGGTGTGAGCGAAATGAAACACCGTCTTCGGTTATTCCCGCAAGAAAATTGCGTGAATTATGCGGGAATTTATTTCCTAGTGAAAAAGCCTGGAAACCACCAGAATCTGTGAGGATCGGCCTCTGCCAGTTCATGAAGTCATGAATACCTCCGCTGACTTTGAGAGCTTTGAGTGTTTTCTCACGGATGCCAAGATGATAGGTATTGGCAAGGATAATATCCGCGCCAGCGCCAACCAGATCATTTGAATCTAGCGACTTGACGCTCGCCACCGTACCAACCGGCATAAAAATAGGAGTATTAATCACTCCGTGTGGAGTAGTAATCTGACCAGCTCTGGCTTTTCCGAGGGTTGCTTGAAGCTTAAATGAGAATGGCGGCATACAAGAGGATGATATCACTCACCCACTTGGTAACGCACGAATCGCGCCACAGCAATTTTCTCACCAATCTTGCCACTGAGTGCTTTCATAAGCTTTTCAATGGTGAACTTGCCGTCACGAATAAATTCTTGTTCGAGTAATTCTTCAACAGTCTCTGGCGACATCGACGCCACCTGCATAGCGATACTTTGACCAAGCGCGCGAAACTCTTCATTTCGGGCCACAAAATCTGTCTCACAAAGTAGCTCCACTAAAGCAGCTATCTTGCCATTTGTGTGGACATAACTGGCTACATAGCCTTCTTTTGTCTCACGGTCTTGTTTCTTTTCAGCGCGTTCCATACCACGTGCCTGGACTAGCTCGATGGCTTTTTTATAATCACCCTTAGATTCCTCAAGAGCTTTTTTGCAGTCCATGACTCCAGCACCTGTCTCTTCGCGAAGTTTCTTTACGTCTGCAGAAGTGTAATTTGACATATTATTTCTCCTTTTTCGCTTCAGTCTTCTTTTCAGTCTTTACCTCGACTGTTTTTTCTTCGGTCTTCTCTTCGACTTTTGCCTCAACCTTTTTAGGAGTTGGCTTTTTGCCCGCAGCTTTAGAAAGTTTTCCTGCCTGATAACCGGCGGCAACAAAGTTAACAATTAACTCAATGCTTTTTCGCGCATCGTCGTTAGCTGGAATAACCACGTCAATTCCGTCTGGATTACTGTTGCTGTCGCAAATACCAATGATTGGGACTCCAGTAATTTGAGCTTCAGTAACGGCAATGTCCTCACGAACGGTGTCGATAACGAATAAACAATCTGGAATTTGAGAAAGAGTGCGGATACCCTGGAAAAAGCGCTTAAGCTTATTCATCTCTTTTTCTAATTGAACGCGCTCGTACTTGGTATAACCCTTGTAAGCACCAGATTCGAGACCTTCCTCGATCTTAATCATTTTCTTAAGAGACTTTCGAACTTGTGTCCAGTTAGTTAAGAGTCCTCCGAGCCAGCGAGACAAAATGTATGAAGCGCCGCAGCTTGTTGCCGCAGTTTGGATAAGATCCCGGGCTTGTCTTTTTGTACCAACGAAAACCAAACTTTTGCCTTCTGCACCCAACATGTAGGCAGCATCATAGGCTTTTTTCAATTGCGAAGCTGTTTTGACAAGATCAAAAATATGAATGCCATCCTTCTCCATGTAGATCCACTCGCGCATTTTTGGATTCCACTTGACCTTTTGATGGCCAAAATGACATCCTGCCTCAAGTAGTTCTGCTAAATCTGCCTCTGGGGATTTCTCTGGGAGATTGGAAAATTGTGCGTTCATACTGTCCTTACTTTCTAGCTCTCGCTAGTGGTGCGCGCATATCCAAATTCAGGACGACGGATAAGCGAACACTGGTTACAAATTATTACTAGGTGGGTATTGTAGCATATCGACCACATTCTCCATGAGAGAGACCACCGTCATCGGGCCAACCCCACCAGGGACCGGGGTAATAAAGCTTGGTTTTTCACCAACAGTCAGTCTATCTACATCTCCATGAGGCTCACCAACATCAATCAAAACGACTCCCTCACTGATCATATCGCCCGTAATTAGACCACGCTCTCCTGTAGCAGAAACAATCACCGTTGCATCGAGAAGCTTCTCGCCAGTCTCCATTCGCGCAGACAATTCTTTTTTACCAAGTAATTCAACCTGAGCGCCTTGCTTTTTTAACTCGCGATAAAGAGGATTTCCCAAAAGATCAGACTTGCCAATAATAATAACTTTGTGATTGGCTAAAGCAATTTTGTCTGGACCACCACCCAATGCTTCCGCCAAAATATACAAAACAGCTTTGCAGGTCGCTGGCAAAATCACTTTTTGGTCTGGATGAAGACCGTCGACATCTTTTTCTAAGTCAATCTCAGAAGTCAGAGACAACCACCAATCTTTGTAAGAATCGTAAGAGGTCTCTCCAGTCACCCGCTGCCAGACAGCACGACTGGGCTTTTGAACAATTATTCCAGTCACAGCTTCATCGTCATCGGCCTTTTTAATCGCAGAGACAACCAACTCCGTGAAGTCATTCAGAGAAAATTCATCTGTTTCGTAAATTATCCCAAGCCTGTCAGCCGCTTCTCTCTTTAAACCCGTGTATAAAACACTACCCGCATCTTCCGAAAATAGAATGGCTCTAACAACCAGAGGTTTTGATAACTGCAAATTAGTCACTTGCTCTGCTAAAAGTTTTTCTCTCTCCCCTGCTCTCTGATATCCATCAAAGATCTTCATAATGAGAAACCCAATTTATTTGAAATAAAGCTCAGCGTCCTCTGCTCTTTTAGAAGTTGATAAATCAGCATCGAACCTCCGAATAAACCGTCTCCAATTAGGGTGTTTCGATAAAATGGCAAAGCCAAAGTGTAACAACTAATCAGACCTTCTAAGGTGTGTGGATACCATGATAACCAGACGCCAAAATTCGAGACTAGAAAGAAACTCAGCGATGCAAGTGGTAAGAGTATAGATCTTTTTCTCATCGATTTACCGGCAAAAAAGCCAAATAATGGGTACATTAAAAATCCTAGATAGGTAAACAAAAAGCCGGGATAAAAACCTCCGCGTAAAACGTCAAAAGCGATAATGCTAAGAAAGTACCAGCCAAATTGGCGACTGAAATAACCAAAGCTTCCCAAAGGACTGACGTTGGCCGGCAAAAATCCAAACCGCGACGCAAAGACAAGCGCGGCACCGGAAATGTTCAGAAAACGTTTATTAAAATGGAGATTTGTCAATTTTTTCATATACCCATCGCATCGTATCACCTGTGGCAAGCACGGTTGCATCAGCACCTGCTGGCGCATATTCTCCATTCACATAGAGTGCCCAATAGTGGTCGTCGTCGGCCGCCATGCCATTAATACTAGTCACCATCACCCCAAAATCGTATTCATCGTAGACAACCTCCGCAGATTCCTTCAGGAGGTCGAACGCGATCGTGTCATCCTCTATGGCACCAAACTCGAAAGCCACCACTGGTTCTGGAGAAGCCTCTGTGGCTTCATCCGCTACCTCTTCTGTTTGGATCTGATCCATAGGAAGAGAATCTCTTTTGGAATTCCCTGTAAAAACCCCCACTTGGCTAACCACAAGTAAAGCGGCAATTAGGCCTAGGGCGATAAGTCCGAGTTGTTTCATAGTTTCACCATTGTAGCGCGTTAGGCTGGGGTGGCAACTAGAGTTGGAGAATTATCTAGATGGAGCAAGCGCATAACGCGAGCAAGCGGACCAACAGCGGAAATTTCTATTTGTTCAATTTGCGAAGAGATATCATCTTTAGCAATCAATGACTTTTGCAGTTTATCTTTCACTCTCGAAAATACCTCCTGAGCTCTGGACCGAAGGGAGTCATGAGTTTCTTCAGGTCGTACGTCTACTGCGGCCCGCTGCATTTCTTCAACTTCATGCTCTGCTTCTTCTTGCCTTGCTAGCAATGTGAAATACCGTTGAAACACAGCCGCTATCCATCCTTCGAATTGCTGCGCCAGCTCAGACCCAAGGACTTCAGAAAACTCTAACCAATGGGCCGCGTTTGACTCTAATCTAAAAGCCACTGCTTCTGATGCCAATCCCTCTGCCTTTCCGAATTTTTCCACAAGTGACTTTGCTGCTCTAGCTTGAAGTAAAGCCTCAACCCAACGAGGTAATTTATTGCGACTCCCCTCAACTGGAATTCTCAAATTTGACAGTACTGAAAGAGCTGCAGACCCTTGTTTTTCAGCTATTAACGCAAAGGAATCTCTAAAGCCGCCGTACCATTTTTTAAATTGCTCCAGTGGGTTTACTTCAGCATACATTTTTGCTCGCTCTACCATACTCCTCCTCACTGCCAAAAAATTGACAGATCAATATATACAGCTGTGGAGGCTCACACTACTTTTTTTTGGATGAAAAAGCTCCCGAAAGAGGGAGCAAACCAATGTCCCGATGCGCGTCAGATTGTAGTGTGCTGAAGATCGGACTCAGGCTTTCGCCAATACCGTTGCGGCACAGTCACGGATTCACACCGTGTTCCACAGCAAGTGAAACATAGCAGTTTTGAGATGTGTTGGGCAAGTGGCAGATCTATCGTGTACCATTAAACCTGTGATTAATCCTAAAGAGCAAGATCGCAATAATGAAGTTTTAAGCAGAGATAGGCTCGTTGAATTATTATCCGGCATTGCCTTTGGTGGAATGTCAAGGTTCTTAAAAGACTCGCCAGAATATTTAGAATACCTGACTGAACAACTCCCTGAAATTATTAGGGAATCACCAACTGATCTTGTAGCTTATCAAACAGCACTTCGAAGTATCTATACCCATGGGTTAAAATCTCCTCAAGCGGAAGCCATATTAGAGACTGTTCACAGACTACATCTTGGATATATCACTCAAAGACCAAATCAAGATATCTTGAAATTATTGGCCCGCAACCTTATCGATACCCTCCAAATTACATCCCTGTTCAATCTTCACACGAAACCAATATTGATTAGTCCGTGGCTATTTCAAGGCGACCATGCTCTGCTGAAAGGATCAGACAGTCCCGTCTACGTTGTCCCATTCGGTATCAAAATTAAAGACATGTCGGCTTTACTTGCCTATTATGACTCAAGTCAGCATTTAAATAATTTAGAACTACATTTCAAACATTTTTTTTCTGCACACAAAGATGTGTTACACCCGAACACTCCTTTTACGAGTGATTCAGGAAGAACTGTTTCAATTCGAGAATTTATTCATTATTTCTCAAATCCTGAAAATAGAACCGTTCTCTGGGCAGTCTGCCCTGGCGACCCACATGTGCCCCTAGGACACATGTCTTCATCATTTTCAGAAGATATGACCTCCACAACAGTGGGTATGGGAGTTTGGCCTCCCAATATGGGGCTGGGCAAACTTCTTTCAGAAGTTGGGATTGTTATTTCTGCTGGGATACCAACTCTTCAAAATCTTACTGCATCAGTGATGTCTCACAACGCTCCATCTCTAGCAAATGTTCAAAAATTCGCCAATAAAAGCCATGTTCCAGAAGATAGCTCAAGTGTTGAGTTCACCATAAACTTAGAGAAAATTAAAAAACAAATAACTGACTATTTGATTTAGTTTTTTATTAGTGTTTTTACTCTCTCAACATTCTCCTTATCCGGCCCCTTCTTATCAATCCCAGGCACCTCGAGAATAAGTGGAATTCCAGTAAGCTTCTCGTAATTCAGGAAAAATTTTAGTTCGTGAGCTGGAATCGTGCCATCACCGATATTATCGTGCCTGTCTCGCCCACTACCAAATGGGTCTTTGCTGTCATTAACATGAATAACTTTCAGAGTCTCCCAAAGCTTCAGATCGCTAATAGCCTTAATAGCTGATTTTTCATCTTTGGCAATTTTGGCCGGATCTCCCAAGCGATATCCAGTAGCAAAGGCGTGGCAAGTATCAAAGCACCAGGCTAGTCTTCCCTTACTCACCCACTTATTTCTTTTCTCCAACTCATCAAATAACCAACGAATTTCTTCAAGATTAGAAGCTATTTTGCCATTCTGCCCTGCTGAGTTTTCAATTAGGAATGTTGAGTCATCTGGTGTCTCTGAAAGTAGCTGATCAATGTGACCCACAATCTGCTCGCGAGAATCATCCCAACCTCGACCCTGATGGCTGCCCAAATGAACAATAATTCCCGATCCTTTTATGAGACTATCGAACTCCAGTTCGTACTTTAAGGACGCGAAAGACTTACGAATGTTTTCTTCCTTGTCGGAGGCTAAATTCACTAGATAAAGGGCATGTGTAAAGATTGGTGAGACATTGTATTTTTTTCTATTCGAGTCAAATTTATCTACCGGATGTTCTTCTAAAGATTTCTTCGCCCAAACGCGCGGACTACCAGAAAAAAGTTGGAGACAATTTCCACCGATTTCGGAGACCCGAACGATGGCCTTATCTATGCCTCCGGCTGCGGATACATGAGCTCCAATTTTTCTGTTTATTTTAGTTGGCTTGAGCATGATTGAGAATAAATTGCAGAAAAGTTCTTTTGTGTTCGTCTATATTTATTTTTGGAAGTAAAAGTGAGAGATTTGATCTTTGCAATTTCTCACCATTCTCTAAACCAAAATTTATTTGGTTTTCAAGCTTCCAAGTCTGGTATTCCAATGAATTTTTGTTCATTTTACTCGTATCTGTCGACCAATTTCTCATATGATTATTATACCTTATATCTAAATAAGACCGTACCTTGCTCATTAAGTTGTTTTTGTTCAAGAAGCTCTAGCCTCAAAGAATCAAGTGGACCGCTGAAAAGCCCAGCCCCTGAGCCAAAAAGTTGTGGCTCTACTGTCAGAAGAAGCTCGTCAACTAGTCCTGCTTTTAGAAAATGCCAGCTCAGGGTTTCGCCACCGACAAGTAAAGCATGAGCAAAGCCCTTCTCATCTAGTCGATCAATCAGTGCCGCGGGCTCTTCATCACTAAACTCCAACTGGCCTTTGACTACAAAATCGGCATACGAATCTGGACTTTTTGTCATCACTACCCTGAGCCTCTCGGGAGCAAGTCGAATCTTCTCGGCTGCAGACTCATAGGTTTTTCTGCCCATGATAATCAGATTATTTTCAGCAATGAGTGAGAAAAAATGCTCCTGATCTTCTGGTGAAGTCCAAGAATAGATATTCGGGTCATCTCCCCTGGTCGTTCTGCCGTCGGCCGACATCACCATGGCAAGAGTTATCTTCATTGCTTTTTTCCCGATTCAATGTCACTTTTAAGCCACTTTATGCCAAGATACACCAACGGTGTCTCGATCACCGACAAAGCACACTTCAGAAGCCAGTACGGCAAAATCAGTCCGAACAAAAAGGTCACATTCTCCCCTATCGGCGTGCCAAAAACATAGAATGCCAAAGTCATGAAGACGACAGTGTCGATAAATTGGGCTCCAAAGTTCGAGACGTTATTGCGAAACCAAAGCGCGTGCTTGCCCATTTTCTTTTTTAGCCTCACGAAGATGGCCACGTCCAAGAACTCCGCCAAAGCGAAAGCAGTCAGGCTCGCAGCAGAGATTCTTGCTGACAGACCAAAAATAGTGTCGTAGGCAGCTTCTGATGCAGCAAATCTCCCAGAAGGCGGCAGCCAAGTGAAAAACAGTGAAGCCAGCATAACCAAGAAAATCATGATTAAACCAGAGCGAATCACGCTGCGTGTCCGCTCCGGACCATAAACTTCCGTAATCACATCGTTGATAGTGAATAAAAGCGGAATCACAAAAATCGCCACGCTGGCACTTAAGTGAATCGAGCCAATATTAATAAGTGGAATTGTTTTCCCGCCCATTAGCTCCGCCACCATGATGCATAAAGTATAAAGCGCGACAAGAAGGTCAAATTTCTGAATTTTCATTTTTTCCTTAAGACTGAAATAATGGAAACCCAGCCGTCAAAGCTTTCACTTCTCGTCTGATTTTCTTTAGTACTGGATCCTTCAAAGCATTTTTTCGGAACTCTTTCAGGAAAACTGCTCGTTCTTTTTTATCAGCAGGAAGCGGTTGATCTTTGACATGAAGAATCACCTCAGTGATCCAGTCAGCGATCTTTTTCATCTCTCTCTCTTTCATACCGCGAGAAGTCACCAGGGGCGTGCCAATGCGAATTCCGGACGGATAAAATGGCGAGCCCTGCTCTTCTGGGACCGTGTTCCTGTTGGCATACATACCAGCCACATCCATGGCAAAAGCGGCCTGGGTGCCAAGACCTGGACCATACTTAGTCAGATCAATGACCATCAGGTGCGTTTCCGTCCCTGCCCCGACCAAAGAAATACCATTTTTCATGAGTCGCTCTGCCAAGACGGTCGCGTTCTTACGAACCTGCTGGGCGTATTTTTTAAACTTAGGCGCGTTCGCCTCAGCGGCAGCAATAGCGATCGCAGCCGTGGTGGCATTGTGTGGACCACCCTGAAGGCCTGGAATAATGGCTGAGTCAATCTTTTTCCCAAGATCTGGATCACGTTCCATCCCACGATCAGTGACGAGAATCATCGCTCCACGTGGACCACGAAAGGTCTTGTGAGTCGTACTCATAATCACATCTGCGTAAGGCACTGGAGACATGTGCTCACCAGCGACAACCAACCCAGTCACATGAGAAATATCTGCCACAAGCCATGCGCCAACCATGTCAGCGATTTTTCTGAATTTCTTAAAATCGATCTCAAAAGGATAAGCTGTGTTTCCAGCCACAATCACTTTTGGCTTATGTTTTTTAGCTAATTTTTCAACTTCTGCGAAATCGATGCGAGCGTTTTTCTTCACCCCGTACTGAACAGAGTTATAGAATCTCCCCGAAGCCGTCACTTTTGGATGACCGTGAGTAAGATGCCCACCCATCGAGAGTTTTAGCCCCATCAGAGTATCTCCCGGCTGCATCAAGGCAAAATAAATGGCAAAATTGGCTGGACTTCCCGAATATGGCTGAATATTCACATACGGCACGGCGAATAATTTCTTTATTCGGTCCATCGCCAAAAACTCAATCTGATCAATTACCTGATTCCCCTCATAGTAGCGCCTGCCCGCATACCCTTCCGAGTATTTATTTGACAAACACGACGACAACACCCGAGAAACCTCTGGCGAAACTGTATTTTCCGATGGAATGAGCCCAATCATTTCTTTTTGGCGCCTAAGCTCCTTGGCGACCAAACTGTAAACTATATCTTTCTTCATTTCTTCCTTTCAAACAACCTATGACCCGAGTTTAGCACACGGGACAATTACAAATACAAAGAAAGATTTGTCAGGCTGTGGAACGGGAGGTGTGGGATGGGAGGGAGGATTTAATCATGGTAAATTCGAAGTATCATAAGATGAGGTAGACTAGCATAAATCCGACTTGGCTTCTACTAGAATCTCACCCCCTCACTCCTCTTCGCCCCAGTAGTAATCATCAGCATCGGCACGCCGAGTTCTTTCTCTAAAAACTTAATGTAGTCTCGTGCTTCTTTTGGAAGTTCTGCCTTCGTTTTTGCGGCTTTGAGAGCTTTAACATCCCAAGGTGCGAACTCACGATAAACTGCTTTGACAGTATTTAGATAAAGCTGATCTGGGCGATAGCCTACTTTTTTGCCATTCTGCGTATACCCCACACAAACTTTAATCGGCTCGTTTGGATAAACAATATCCATGTGCGTCGCAACCACGTGTGAAAGATTCCCAACTCTAGTGAAAAAAGAAACTGCCGGCACATCGAAGTACAGAATATCTCGCGGGCGTTTCGTCGTCGCCCCGTACTCATCAGCATCCTCACGGATCTGGTGAGCGTGCGCCTCGTCCATTTCACTTGGGAGCTGACGGACTCCGACGCTCGACATGTAGGTCGCCTTAACCACACCGGCGCGAATTTCTATCTCATTCGGATTCACAATTCCCTCAGTCGATCCCAAAATTCCATGGAAGGTGGTGTCGGAAGCGGTGAAATCTGGATAAGCTGCCCAACGGACATCGAGGCCAATCGCTTGACCTTTCTCAAAAACAAATGCAGTTTTTTTATCTG
>Ga0100393_10000725_pt1 | contig 35211 bp, 22 predicted proteins | sample CryGeymeta201517_FD_81546 | JGI IMG/M metagenome (GOLD analysis project Ga0100393, IMG submission 81546) | Groundwater microbial communities from Crystal Geyser aquifers in Utah, USA - Crystal Geyser metaG 2015-17 | ecosystem: Environmental > Aquatic > Deep subsurface > Groundwater | place... | reverse complement strand
CCGTCGATCCTGAGCGAACGTCTTTGCCTGCGGATTGGCGAGGCCACGCCACGTATTTGGTGGCCCGTGAAAACAAAATGGCGATCGCCGAAACCCGCCGGGGAATGGTCGAACCGTCCCCGAATACGATCAGATTATCACGTGAGCTTTGGCTCGATTTGGACGGAGAGGGTTACACCGTACGGGACGCGCTGTCTGGCGAAATGCATCAAGGGTGGCGGCTGAACTACGGCCCGACGGGAACTCTGGGACGTGTATACGACAACGAGGAAGGCTCGGATTTGTTCATCACGGCGTCTCCGCAAAAGTCATTATCAGGCGTTGAGATTCGTCGGCCTGGCCTGAACCTCAGTGCTGAGCTGCGTCTGGATGATGCGCGAGCAGCCATCCCCATGGTGGGTTGGGACCATGATATGCAGTCACTTTCAGCCGATTTGAAGTTGCCGCCAGGCTGGACCCTTGTGGGCGGAAAAGGAGTCGACAGCATGCCCGGAACATGGCTTGAGTCGTGGACCCTCTTCGATTTCTTCTTTGTGCTGATGGTCGCCCTGACGCTTGGAAAACTGTTTCATTGGGGTTGGGGGCCCGTGACGCTCGTCGCCCTATGCCTATCTCATGGCCACGCAGATGCGCCGGAATGGATTTGGATTGGCTTGCTGGTCACGCTCGCGCTGGTCCGCGTGCTGCCTCAAGGGTGGATCAGGCGTCTGTTCGTGCTGACGCGGGCAGGAATGCTCATCGCGTTGGCGGTAATTTTGGCCCCCTATGCGCGCGACCAGATTCGGCATTCGTTGCATCCTCAGGTTGGCGAGCCCGAGATGGGATATTCGCACTCGGTCAACGACTTTAAGAACATGGACCAGGGATTCTTGGAGGCGAAGGAACAGGCGATGCCGGCGGCAGTAGAGCCCATGATGGAAAAAGGCGGGGAATACGTTCAAGAGGACATTGAGGAATACGACCGCGCCGCAAACGTCGTCGACTCGGTCGTCGGCGGAAAGCTGGCCCGCAAAAAGAGTCCACAACAAAGCTGGGCGTCTAAGAGCCAGAGTCTGCAACAAGTCGACCCCAATGCAGTGGTGCAAACCGGTCCGGGGCTTCCTACTTGGACGTGGAGCAATTGGCAGCTGCGGTGGACCGGTCCGGTTCGAAAGGACCACGTTGTTGAGTTGTGGCTGATTAGCCCCACAGTGAACCGAGTTTTAGCCGCCCTGCGCGTGATTCTCTTGGTGTTGCTAGCGTTGCTGATGCTGGCGCCGAAGGACATGTACTGGTCGGAACCGATTCGATTGAAAAAGGGATTCTGGACCAAGCTTCTTGGCATGGCGTCGGTGCTTTTTGCGATGGCGTTCTCTCCGAATATGGCTCAGGCGCAGGACCAGGTTCAAATCCAAGGTAATAACGTCAACCTTCCCATTGGCATCACCACACCCGCCAATTTGCTCGACGAACTCAAACGGCGTCTGATCGAAGAAACCCTGTGTCAGGGCCCCTGTGCGGTCGCGAGCCGGGCTAAGATCGAGGTCAACGAAGACGACTTTGAGATGACGGCCGAAGTGCACGCCGAGAAGCTCACCGCGTGGCATCTCCCTGGGCCCTCCGACCCGCTTCGCATTGATGAGGTGAAGGTCGATGGGGTGGTGTCACTCGAGATTCGCCGCGACGAAAGCGGGTTGGCGATGGTTCGGTTGAAGCCAGGCAGGCATACGGTCCAGGTCACCGGGAAGCTGGTGAATCGTAACGTCGTGACCCTGCAATTCCGCGACGAGACTCGCCCTCAATACATCGAGTTTAAATCCAACGAATGGACCGTGGATGGAATCGGCCCGGACGGTGTTCCCGACAATTCGATTCAGTTGACCAAACGTGTTGAGGCCGGTGCGCAAGACGCCGCGTTGTCGACCGACTTGCCCCCTTGGTTTGCCGTGGAACGCCGCTTGGAACTTGGTCTTCCGTGGCGAATTCGAACCATTATATCGCGAATTGATGACAGCCGGCCGCAGCTCGTCAAAGTGCCGCTTTTGGCCGATGAAAAGGTGATCAGCGAAGGCGTTCGCACCGAGGGAAATCGCGCCCTTGTCGACTTTGGTCGTGGAACTTCGGTCGTTGAATTCTCGTCGGAAATCCCGAGCAGCGCACAGGTCAGCCTGACGGCGACCAAGACCGAGCCTTTCACTGAGACTTGGTATGTGCAGTGCAGCCGAATTTGGCGCTGTGATTTCACGGGTGTGCCACGCCTCGATGACGTGACCGACGGCGTCTATCAGCCTTTTTGGAAACCTTGGCCGGGCGAGACGCTAAAAATTGCGATCGGTCGCCCCAACGGTGCTCCTGGACAGGCTGTCACGGTGGATTCGGTCGAATACAACGTCACGCCGGGCAAGCGTCTCTTGTTGGCCGAGCTGAAGCTCAGTGTTCGCGCGTCTGCGGGAGGCACTCACGAGGTCACGCTGCCAGAGGGGGCCGAACTGCAAAAGGTCACGGTCGACGGTGAGGTTCGGACGATCCGTCCCATCAACCGCGTGGTGAGTCTTCCGATTAAGCCGGGAAATCAAATCTTCGTGATGACGTGGCAGCAACCGTGGGAGCGCAACGTGCACGAAGTCGCGCCTCCTGTGAAATTGTCGAGCGACGCGGTGAACTCATCGACGACGATTCGACTTGGCGAAGGTCGTTGGCTTCTTTGGGTCCACGGGCCCGCGTGGGGCCCCGCAATCTTGTTTTGGAGCCACCTCGCGATCCTGCTTTTGATGGCATTATTATTGGGCCGAATCAGCAGCATTCCTGTTCGAACCTGGGAGTGGCTCTTACTGGTGATTGGGCTCTCACAGCTTCCAGTGGTCGCCGGTTTGCCGATCCTGTTTTGGTTTTTGCTACTTTCGTGGCGTGGTCGCAACACCAAGGTCGAGTGGTGGAAATTTGATTTCGTTCAGCTCGGAACGCTTGTGCTGACGCTTGCTAGTCTTGGGGTTTTGTATGCGGCGATTCATTATAACCTCCTGGTCGATATCGACATGCAGGTACGAGGCGCCAATTCTTCGAACGGATTGCTTCGTTGGTATGTCGACCATACCGGCCCCGAGTTGGCGACGCCTGGGATTATCTCGGTATCCGACTGGGTCTTTAAGACTGCCATGCTCGTCTGGGCATTCTGGCTGGTGTCGCGCCTGATCAAATGGGCGCGTTGGGGCTGGGGTGAGTTCTCTCGTGACGGCCTGTGGCGTAATCCTCCGAAAGCCTCCCGTCCAAAACGTCGCACAACGGTCGAACCTACGCGTCCACCTTTGCCTGCGCCCACAACGGCTCTTGCTCAGAAACATCGCGAAACTACCAAAGTTGGAGTGGGTCGTGATGATGAAGAATCCCCAGCAAGTCAGACTCCCAAACGGCGTGAACACACGACGATTCCTGGGGCTCCGATCTCGGAGGCCGAGGTGGTTGAAGGCCCGTCGGTCGAGGAAGACCCCAAAGCCGACCCGACCGAAGAATGATCTATTTCAAAGGCGCGGGGGGCGATGAGGCATCTTCACCTGCCGCTTTGGACCTCTGGATGAGTTGAGAATATGGAGTCGGCAATGAGTGATGACGACATATTGGACCAAATCTGGAAACAGGTGGCGATGAACACCGATTCTATATGGATCTACAACTTGGATTTACATGGAGTCGATATTCCAGAAGAGGTTTTGGGAGGCCCTGCAAATTGTCAGACTTAAATATTTGACTGGCCTTTCTTTTGAAGAAAATCAGTTGACGATAATTCCGGAGTTTTTGGGTCAACTGAAATGCTTGGAGGCCCTCTACTTTCGAGAGAATAAAATTAAGTTGATTCCGGATTGTTTAAGAGAAATGACGGAGTTGAGGACACTTTCGTTGGCTTTTAATCCCATTGATTCTGTGCCGTCTTGGATTGGGGATTTCCCTTTTTTAGAAGACCTGAATTTGGACGGGCTATTTGCGGGTGAATTGCCGGATTGGCTTCTCAAACTTCATCGATTAAGAGAACTAAAACTCAACGCCTGTGGCTTAAGAAGTTTGCCCGGTGCGTTTGTGGGACTGCGTGGTTTACGTATGCTTATCCTTATCGAATAACCCATTCGATACATTTCCAAATCAGATTTTTGAACTCCATAATCTAGAAAAGCTTTTTTTAGAAGAAATAGGATTGGATCGCTTGCCAACGGAACTCTTAGAAATGAAGAGCCTCAACTATATTGGGTTTTCCGGCAACGAATGGACTGAGCTACCAGAGTTTTGGAAAAACCAAGATAAGATTGTCATCGATATCTAAGCTAGATCGCCCCTGTTAATTCAAAAAAACCACATCGTAGATTGGTTCGTCGTAAACAAATCTATCTGCGCGAAAGACGGGTTTATTTGCCGAAGAGCCGAGCTTCTATGCGGCTCACGTCATCATCGAGGCCCAAATCGCGATAGATGTCGCGGGCCTTTTCCCATAATTCGCGGGCGTCATCGAGGTCTCCCTCGTTGTGCCGGATTTGGGCGAGTTCTTCGAGAGGACGGGCGTAGTCGATGTCCGCGATCGGGACAGTGTCGGCCAAAGAGATGACCCGCTGATGCCAACCTCGGTCACCTTGAAGGGCGCGGGCGAGCGCCAAATTATACTCGATGCCGGCCACCAAATATGGGTAGTCAGCCTGCCCGACGATGGCGAGAGCGCCTTCAAGGTACGATTGAGCAGCAGCAGGATCGGATAGCCCGATGGCGTTCAAACCGAGATTGGCCAACACCACCGCCACGTCGAATTCGGCGCCGATCGACTCGTAGATATCGAGTGCGCGGCCGTAGCCGCGGTCAGCTTCGTCGAATTTGCGTTCAAGCCGAGCGATATCGCCCAGCCCGTTATGACACATGCCGGTGCCGCGGCGATCGCCGAGGTTTTCGTAATGCTGCAGAGCACGAGCGTAGAGCGTGCGTGCTTCGTCCCAGTCCTTTTGGTAGCGGGCAACCTGAGCCATGCTCAATAAATTGCGTGCGATGCCTGAGGGGGCCGAGAGCGACCGGTAGAGTTCAAGCGACTGCACGTAGAAATTCCGCGCGTCTTCGGCCTGACCTTGAATCCGCTCGATCTCCCCAAGAATCCAAAGTGCCTCGGCTTGGCCATCGACGTCCTCGTGAATCTTGGTGGTTTCGTAGGCTGCTCGCGCCAACTGCGACGCAACGTCGTAATCCGCGCGATGCCACATAACCCGCGCCAATCCGCGGGAAGCCGCCGTTTCCAGTCCCGCAAATTGGGGGAATCGTTTGACGAGCTCACGTACTTTTCGGAAGGCCCATTCGGCCGCTTCGAAATCGCCTCTTTGCCACGCGACGTGGCCCAGTCCAAGCCAGCACTGACCCAATGAAGGAATCACGTCGGCCTCAAGACGATGGGTTTCGCGGCCCACGATCCGAACCACGCGCCGGTAGACTTCCTCGGCAGGTGTGAACTCGCCGAAGCCTTCGTAGAGGTCGCCAAGGCGCGCCAGTGTGTCGAGGTATTCACGAGGAACGATGCCTGCTCGAGCAAATGCGGGGCGGTCCAGGTGCGGTAGCAGCGGGTCCTGAAGATCGTCAAATCCCAGGCGCCCATCCATGATGTTCAGGATCTCTTCGAAAGCATTCGCGGCTTGTTGCGGCACGTAACTTCGAACGGACGTCTCGGCAGCACGCCGATACCACTCGAGCGCGCGATCCGTGTTTTTGGCGGCCTGCCAGTGACGCGCGATTTCCATGGCGTAGGTGTCTGCTTGGGCGCCAAACGCTGTGGCAATCGATTCCGCTGCAAAACGATGCAAGGTTCTCGAAACCACCGAACCCACGGATTTGAGCAAATAATCGCGCAAGAGGCCGTGCGTAAAGGAGTACCAGTCGTCTCCTCGACCCTCGATTTCGGTGATGAAGCCTTCGGCCACCAACCGGTCGAGGTCGTAATCGAAATGCTCAATGATCGGGCCATCGCCGCTCATCTGAACCATCCCTTGCAGCACATCGTATTGAAAACGCAGGCCGGCAACGGCCATGAATTCCAGGATTCGATGCAAGCGGCCGTCGATATTCAGGTGGGCTTCAGCTTGTTCGATGCGCACGCGGAAAAGGTCGGCCAAGGATGGCGGAACAGCCTTAGCAACTTGAGCTAAATCGATGGCTTTCCAAATCTGGTCGGGCCCTTGTTCGAGCAGGCCTTCTTCTCGCAGGTATCGAATCAAGAACGACATGTGCAGCGGATTGCCGGCGCCGCGCTCCATGATCACCCGTGCCAGTTCGTCGTCCGTCGGCAAAAGCGCGTTCACGAGTTCCCGGCCCATATTTCCACTGAAACGCTCCAGTGCGAGCTTCTCGACGGTCTCGCCCAGGTAGCGACTCAGGCCGCTCAGGCGGGTCTCCAGTTCGGGGCGTTCCGCTAGATCTTCAGTGCGAATCGTGCACAAGACCAAGACCGGGATGCGCCGATGACGCAATTCAACCGCCAGGTAGTCCAGGAAATCTGCGAGTTCGCGACCTGCCCAATGGACGTCGTCTAGAATGATGAGGCGCGGTTTGCGAGTCGCGCCGACTTCCAACACTCGCAAGATCGTCGCAAAAAGAGCCGATGTGGAAACCGAGGCAGGACGCGTGTCTTCGTGACTTGTGGGCCGAATGAAATCGGTCATCGCCGCAGCATCTTCGGGCGAAGTATGCCCCCATTGTGTGAGCCGTTGTTCCACGCGCTGAGCGACTTGAACGCGCGGCAGACCTCGAGTGCGAAACATCGATTCCAGAACGTCCTGAACACCACGCAGGCTTGACGAGCCCCCGCGAGTAAAGGTCCCGACGTTCGCCCGCATCGTACCTTGTTCTTCGACCGTTTCTTTGATCCAATTCGTCAGGCGGGTTTTGCCGACGCCCGCTTCTCCGCTCACCAACACGACCGCTCCACGTCCCATCTCCGTGACACGACGAACGAGCTCCATAAGTTGGTCTCGCTCGGGGACCCGGCCCACAAAGGTCGTGCGTTGAATGGGTGGAGACCAGGCTTCGACTGCTTCGCCGTCATCGTCTTTACGGAGCGGGTTGGCGACGGGAGTCAGATGCTCCTGCACAGTGCTGATGGGAGCGGGCGTTCGGTTGGCTTCGGGGGCCTCTCGCGCTTCGTCCAAGAAAGGGCGAAAAGCGTTGCGCATTTCTGCCGCCGAGGACCATCGATCCAGAGGCCGTTTTTCGAGTGCTCGCATGATCACCGCTTCGACGCCGGGCGGAATGCTGAGGCCGGCGCGAGGTTGAATCGCTGGAATCGGGTCGTGAACATGTCGGCTCATCACCGCCAGTCCGCGATCCTCACCAAAGGGCGCTTTGCCCGTGATCATCTCGTAGAGGACCAATCCCAGGTTATAGAGATCGGTTCGCGGGCTGAGGTTTCGATCACCCATCGCCTGTTCGGGACTCATGTAGCGGGGGGTGCCCACGACTTCGCCACGCATGGTATCGCGATCCATCTGCTCTGGTTCGGGGTCTGGATCCAGATCCGCCATACCCGCGATGGTCGCGATGCCGAAATCCACCAGTTTGGGGATGCCGATCGAATCGGGAAGATGAGCGCCAGAAAGCACGACGTTGTCGGGCTTCAAATCCCGGTGGATCACACCGCGAGCGTGGGCGTGGGCTAGGCCGGCCAGAAGTTGTTCGGCGAGTTCTAAGACGTTTCGAAGCGAAAGCCCGGATTCAACGGCCTGCGAAACGCTCGGGCCCTCGATGAGCTCCATCGCGATGAAGAGGCGTTCTAAATCGTCCGTACCAAAATCGTAAACCGCGGCGATATTGGGGTGGGCAAGCGCGGAAGCGGCTCGGGCCTCACGCGCAAAACGGCGCCGAATCTGGGCGTTACCGGCGTATTCATCACGCAGAAGTTTAAGCGCAACGATGCGACCAAGTGGCTGCTGCGTCGCTCGCCATACTTCTCCAACACCACCACGCCCCATCAGGTGGTTGAGCACATAGCGCCCGTCTATGATGTGGGCATCACTCACAAAGACCCCATTTGGTTCCAACGGCGCCCCTATTAGGACTTCCGGCCCAGCGCCGCAAGCCCAAAGATAACATAAGCGCGGCCGGAACTTCGACGCTATCGCGGCAGGGTCAAGGAGCAACGCCCCGAGGTATCGTTGGTCGCCAACTTTGAGCCGGCTTCGGTCCCAAGACGTCTTCAGATTCAGGTCCGAAAATGTCGTGATGGCCATTGGTGTTGAGATCTCTATCGATTTTTTTGCCAGCATGCCTAGTCCACCTACACTGACGTAGAAGCACGGTGCTTCACCTCAAGGCCACGGATGAACCGTGACCGGTTATCCAAGGAGCGGATATGAACAACGTCATCGAATTGCAGGCCGAACGTCGTCGTCGACGCAGTGCAAACACATACGAGGCGATTCGCCTCCAGCTTGAGCACATCTACAAGACTCAAAACCTTCGCTGTTTCACCCTTGGTGACACGCGAGGACTCACGCTTTCGTGGGCAGGCAACAACAGCGAAGCCGAGATCCTGAGCGCCTACGCGCCGATCCTCGCCACCTGTGTTGACCGAGACCGCCGCGCTCAGATCTTCGATCGTCTGCGCACCTTCATTCCTGAGGCCACCGAGAAGTCTCTCGAGATCCGCACCTTCACGGTGGACGGCGAGACCTTGCATCTTTGTGTGATGAGCCAAAGCGGCGTCAAACATACTGACCTCTATCGCGCGGTTTCGGGCGTGCGTCGTATCTTCGGGCAGGCTGAATGGGCTGCCTGATGGGTAGACTTCTACCGGACGACCTTGGATGAATCCAAAGACGTCTCGTTGAATAATGGGTGACGAATGGATGGCAGAAAGGCTCGGTCGCTTGACCGGGCCTTTCTGCGTTCTGGTCGACGGTGTCGAATGCGCGTCGAGCGCGTGGGCCCTAAAGACCGGCGCCCTAGAAGCGGCTTGCTATTCGATTCTGATTGCGCGAAACCTAAGGGTACAAAACCTGATATGACCCACGGACGGGCGGGAAGCGCCCATTGCATGAGAGCAAAATGCGGAAAAACTTCGTACTAGACACGAACGTTCTTCTTCACGATCCCCGCGCCTTTCTGGCGTTTGAGGAAAACAACGTGATCATTCCCATCTTCGTCATCGAAGAGATCGACACGTTTAAAAAACAGATGACAGAACTCGGGCGCAACGCGCGCGAGATCAGCCGCCTGCTCGATGAGTACAGGCAGCTCGGAAGCCTTCGTGATGGCATCCCAACCCCTGGCGGTGGAACTTTGCGCGTGGGCTTCATCCCTAAAAAGCTCAGTGATGAGGTCACAAACGCCCAGCTGAAGGACAATTTGATCCTCGCGGTCGCGCTCAAGTTCAAAGACGACGAACCCGACCTGCCGTGCATTCTCGTCACAAAAGACACCAATCTTCGCGTTCGGGCCGACGTGCTCGATCTGGTCGCCGAAAATTATGAAGAAGACAACGTCTCGATCACCGAGCTCTATCCGGGCGCGTGTGAAATCGTCGTCAGCGACGAGCTGATCGATGAGCTTCATGACGAGGGTCAGCTGCCCTTGAGCGACAAACGTTTTGTCCCGACCCGAACAGACAGCGACGATTTTAATCCCGGCGCGCGGATGGATCGTTTTTACGACAACGAATACGTCCTGCTTAAAAGCGACTCGGCTTCCAATCAGACGACTCTTGGTCGGGTCAAAATCGAAGACGAACAACCGATGTTGAGGCCGCTCGCACGTCGGAATCGCGATGATGTCTGGGGTGTCAGGCCGCGAAACAAGGAACAAGCTTTTGCACTCGATGCTTTGTTGGACGACGACATCGCGTTGGTGACCCTGCTTGGCAAAGCCGGCACAGGAAAAACCCTTTTGGCGATTGCAGCCGGCCTGCGAAAAGTCACCGACGAACAGAAATTCCAGAAACTAATTGTTTCGCGACCTATTTTCCCGATGGGTCGGGACATCGGCTATTTGCCTGGAACAATGGAAGAAAAACTCAACCCGTGGATGCGACCTATTTTCGATAACGTCGAATATCTGATGGGCCTGACCCGCGCGGATAAGAAGGCGGGCCGTGGCGCAGAGGAGTTGATTGACCTTGGCATCATCGAGATCGAACCGCTCACTTATATCCGTGGTCGTTCGATTCCGAACCAGTTTTTCATCGTGGACGAGGCGCAAAACCTCACACCCCACGAAATTAAAACGATCCTGACGCGAATTGGTGAGGGTTCTAAATTGATCCTTACTGGCGACCCTTACCAGATCGATAATCCGTATATCGATTCGGAATCAAACGGTCTGACCCACGTGATCGACCGATTTAAGGGACAGAAATTATTCTCGACCGTCACTCTATTTAAGGGTGAACGAAGCGAGTTGGCCGAATTGGCCGCTGACCTACTTTAATCCGCGAAAGACCGGGTCACCGCTTGGTGGCCCGGTTTTGTGAAAGTATTTTGGGTGGGGAATTTGATGTCCCTTCTGATATCTGCCGGAACCGATATGAGCAGCAATGGCTTAATTTTGATTGGCGCTTTGGCGCTGTTTTCGGTGGGGTGTTCAACGCCACGAGCATCCGTAAAGGCCAAAACACCTGTGGCAACCGTGGTTGCAGCTGAGCCAGTCATCGAAGCGCCCAAGGTCGTCGAGGTTCAGGCGGGTACCCCCAGCCAAATGTCGGACGAAGAGCGCGCGGCCCGGATCAAAGATATTCTGCAATTATTTGATCAAATGACGCCGCGTTTTACAGCCTGCTACCAGAAGGAGTCGGATAAGAATTGGGGTGGACAGGTTAGGTTGCAGCTGCGTTTGGATCCATCCGGAAACTTGGTCGAGCAAGGTTGGGACGAGATTCCCAACGCAACGTTGAGGACCTGCGTGGAAAAGGTTGTTCAAGCGCAGTGGTTTGGGAGATCGGCTCCAACCGAGAGATTTAGCGTCGGTTTTTCTTTTAATCATGAGTCAGGCACCGTGTCTCATCTCATGGGCGCGCAAATGATTTCGATGGTGTTGGAAAAAGGTCAAGTAGATCTCGAAGACTGTTTCAAAAGCTCGCTCACGCGCAGCGATTGGCAGGGAGAAGTCGATATATCGTTTGTGCTCGACTCATTAGGGGTCGTTCAATCCGTCATGATCGAGTCGACCGGAGATGATGAGATTAAGAATTGCATGAAGGAGCGCTTCAGCGCTTTCGAGTACGGCGCTAAAGGACTAAATCGCCTTACGGTCAAAAAGAAAATCATCTTTAAAATCGGCCCAGAATAGTTAGATGCCTAATCCTTATTCCATGATGTCACAATTCAAAGGTTCTCGTTCACTTGCACATAGTCAGCGGCGGAGCCTGCCACATAAGGACTCCAAGATGATGAAATACCTAAGCTAATCTTTATTTGTCTGCTCTCCCTCCTCAGCTGCGGCGAGCAAGCAAACTCTGAAGCAGACGACTTCGCTTCATTTTGGATATTTTTGGAACAGGGTGCTGTTCATGTCATGTCCAATCGCGATTCGTTCCAGTGTAAATATTACAGCCCAAAGATGTGTGTATGGGATCGTGCCGACAAATTTACTGTCAAGACTAAGTCACATGCGGATCGACTCTATGCCATAGGAGACTTTGAAGCGTTAAAGGAATACAATGAATTTGATACCCCTAGAGCCGATATCTGCGACTTTCCACCCGGGTCAATTTACCTTGAACTCTTTCTCTACCCTGAGGTGAACGTGAGTTCGTCGTCTTCCGGCGGTTCAGAACCAACAATAACTAGTGATGACGACCTGCCCGTCGTTGTAAACTACAGCTTTATTCGACTTCCAGCGGACAGGGTGGAGCAGTCACCCCGCGCGCAACAGGCTAGGGAGTATATTTATTGGGCATTGGAAGAATGCGAAAAACAAGGCGCGCCTAGCTGGCGCGATTAGTTATCTATCTTTCGCATTCTTCCACGCGGCGAATTCCGCGGGAGTCACTCGAAAACGCGCGAAATTACCTTCGTGAAGCGTATTTAGTTCGGATTGCACCACCGAGATGAATTGCGCCTGCTCCGACACTGGTATGGCTTTCGCACTTTCTCTAATCGCGGCCGTCGCGTTTTTTGGTGTCATTGTTTGGCGAATAATATCGGCCACGATTTTCTTGATTTCATTTCTGTATTTTAATCGAAATAGATCCGGCTCCCCTAGTGACTCGCGGACAGCGGCATAACGCGCTGCCGACCGCGCGTACGCGTTCACAAAGACGTCTCTCAGGATCGAGACATCATTGAGTTCGTATACGCCAAGCAAACCTTGAATATAGGTCTCTTGGTCGACATCAATGAACGAGAGTGGACTCAAGTTTTTGCGAATAAAAGGGATATTTGCAGCCAGACGTGAAACCCGTTTGTTCACGTCCAAAAAGGGCTGCAAATATGGCAAGTGGACCAATGTGAAGAAGGACTGCTCGAAGGGATCTTCGATGGCTTCGGCTTTAAGCAGAAGTTGTTCAAAAAGCTCTGCGAGCTGATGCGGATTATCGAGCGGATAAAAAACCGAGCCATGAATTCCGACAGATGTCGTCCGCAGGCGCCCGCCAGCACTGGCATCAGCCAGGAGGTTTTCCGAAAGGATGGCATGGAGGCTTTTTACGACGTAAGGCGTTAGGGCGATATCTGGCGCACCATCGACAAGGAATTCGATCGCGGCTTTATGATTTAAGATCATCTGTGTCTCAAACCCCAGTCGCTCGGTCGCTATGCGGTCCTCCGAGAGGAGTCGCTCGGTCTCGAGCAGGGAATAGGTGTTCCCTTCCAGACGGCTTGAATTCCATGAGAGATCAATCAGCAGGCGATCGAGGATTTTTCGGGCATAAGTTCCGGCAGGTTCATTTGCGGAAGAACCTCGTCCGAGTTCGGCCAAATGAGTGCGAGTCGATTTCGATAGGTATTCGGTTTCGTTGGGACGATAGCTCTCGAGCAGAGTTCGTCGATAACCTACTGGTTCGCGTTTGTTCTCAGGGGCGCTGAGGCGTTCCACCAGTCTTTGTGATTGTGGTGTGAGAACCGTTGAAGATGCCGAAGATTCAGATGCCTCTGGGCTTTCGGAGACACGAATATAACGTGTCGCCCGGCCTTTCCCGATTCTTTGGACCTTGTTCTCAGTGATCAGGTCGTTGAGTCGCCTTGTCAGTGTCGAACGAGACTGTCCGGTCTCTTCAACCAATTGAGCGAGGCTGGTTGGTTCATCACTGATGTGCTCGAGCAATGACGCAGTGACGGATTTCATGGATTCGTTCATTTCGCCCAGGTAATTCGGGTTTTCGAATCATCTTACTTCGAATCGACCCAGAATCGACCCAAATCGACCCAAATCGACCCAAATCGACTCCTAATCGACCCAAGCTGTGCCGATTGGATCCGGTAACCTGAACCCGAAACCGCCGCACCAATCGTAATGCAGGCCATAGGACGTGCGCATCAATCGCACTGCAGGCCATAGGGCCTGCGCACCCATCACAGCGTTGTGCTTTCTGAACCCCGACCACCTGAAACCGGAAACCAAAGGGCCTGCGCACCCATCACAGCGTTGTGCTTTCTGAACCCCGACCACCTGAAACCCGACACCACCGAAACCCCGCAGGGTGCCTGGCGCACCAATCACAGCGCTGTGCTTTCTGAGACCCGACCACCTGAAACCCGAAACCCCGCAGGCTGCCTGCGTACCGGTCACAACGGCTCACCGCTCACTGCCAGCCGCTCACCGCTTAGAACGTATTGAGTTTGGCCAGATCCAGGCCGCCCGTGTACGCGTACGACACGTAGTCGTCATAACCGTAGACGACGATTCCGAAGGGAATCGGGGCTTCGATTTTATGCGGTCCATCCGAGACTTCGATATGGACTCGAGCAACGTCGCGACCTTCGACAGCTTCGTAGTCGAGCTGGCTGATATCGAGGCTTTGTCCGTCGATGGCGACGGTGAAGCCGGGGCGAATCAGGACGGTGACGTAGGACTGAAAATAGGTCGCTGGCGTCAAAAATGTGTATTCGGTTCGGAATTGTTCCTCGGGTGGCACCAAGAAGAATGCCGGGTCTCCGGCATGGTCTCCAAACTGAGCGTCGACTTTCACGCTGTTTTGGCCGCTCAAAAATGCGCCTAACATGATGGGTTTTCCGGCCTCAGCAATATAGGTGACGGTCGTTCCGAACTCGCAGGTTTGGCCCGCATCCAACGTAAAGGTGCCGCCAGCAGGATCGTCCGAAAAGCTCGCGCAATGCGGAACGCCTTCGTCTGCTGGGGGAAGGGCGGTGGGCACGGTCAACGGAATTCCAGTTTGGATCACGGTGTCATTTTGGTAGGCGACATATTTCCAGTAGGTGCCTTCGCGTGTCGATGCTCCCTCGGCGTCGGGTGCGCGCCGCAGCTTCAATGGCGCAGCAATGAAGCGGGTTCCCCACGTTTCAATCGGAAATAGTTGCGATTCTAGATGGTCACACGCGGGTGCAGAAAATGGAATGAAGGTGCACGAATGCCCACCAAACACCGCGACCGGTTTGCTGGAGGTAATCGTCGAGCCCGTTAAATCTTCCACAGGGGTCGCGCCTCCACCTTCGACGTTTAAGACTTCGTGCGGTTGCAGGCGGACGTTGATTCGTCCGTTTGCGTCCGGGCCCGTGATGCGCGCGTCTGAGCCTGGATAGACGATCTCGGCGTAGGGACGCCCGGCTCGTTTTGAAGGCCTCAGCAGTACGCTGACATCCGTATCGGGCTTGGTGCCGATGACGGTCAGGGTGCTGGCGAAAGGCTCGGCCAATCGGGCGTCTGTGGTACCCGCAAATACGGCGTAGCTCATGAACATGTAGTTCTGCGTGAGCGCGCTCGTAGGCAGCAGCAGGCTGGCGTCGTTGGTGTAGTTGTAATTGCAGCAGAGCGGGTTGAATTGATACGCGACAACCGGTTGATTCGTGACCACCCGAAACGCTGATTTGGTCAACGAGGTCTCGCCAAAGGGCAGTTCTTTGTAAGGCAAAAGCACGGTCATCATCGAGCCGCGCGGCAGCACCACATCTTTGAGTGGCCCTTCGATCGTGAAGAGTTGTCGACCGTTTGGCCCGATCACGTCAGAAAAGACCGTGACCAAGTCTTGGCCTGGCAAAGGATTGTCGGTGCCGACTTCCCGGCTGGTGATAGCAGTGGTGACTTCGTTGTCTCCCTCATAGACGGTGACCCGAGCATCATAGGTTTCACTGGGATTCGACAGAACAACAGCGAATGGAGGGCGTTCGTCCAAAGGAAGTTGAGCATCGGTTTCGCCACCCAAAAGATGGTTTTCGAGTTCGACCGCCCAGTATTCGCAACCGATATACGAGTTGTTGCGTTCGGCGAGCTCGCAGCGGTTTAGGCAGTTACCGGCCTCGCATCGCGCCGAGCCAGTGCATGCCGCGATAGGTTCGAACGCGGTGCCAGCCGCGTTGCAGACTTCAGGCTGGGTATCGCTAGCGCACCGCCGCGTGTCGGGAAGGCATTGCACTTCGACACATTTGGCTTCGCGACACACCTGAAGCGGTGATGAGGGGCACGAAGTCGGCACCAATCCATCGCCGCTCACGTTGCAGACAAGCGTGGCCGGCGTGTTTTCCTCGCCGCAGGCGACCAACTCGTCTGGTGTGCACGAAATCGCGTCTGGTTTGCCGAGGTCGACCTCGGTATTCACGTCGCTGGTTCCCGCGTCTCCGGATGGCGCGTGTTTGACCGTGTCGTCAGAACACGAGGTTCCGAGAATCAGTAGTGTGATGAAAATGAATCTCATGGCGTCCATCCTTTTTCGTCCGCTGCAGCCGCACCGCAGGGATGAAGCGAGGCTGTATGCCACATTCGGAAGTTCTCAAACGCATCGTCGCCGGCCAAGACGCTCATATCGAGCAACTCTTTGGCGGGGCGCGGAAACGGTGTCCCTTGCCCGGGCGTTAATTTGTCCTGACCGATTCGAATCATCAATGCCAGCTCTTTGTCGATGTGTTTGAACCAATCATCGAGCTCTTGTCGGCTTTCTGGGTATCGCAAATTGGCATCTGCGCTCGTGGCATAGGCATCGGCAAGCCGCTTTCGCAGGGCTTCGATTTCGTCCATCAGCCTTTGGGTCTCGACCGGGTCGTCCGCGATCAACTTGTTTTGAAGCGCGGGCAAGAGGTTTTTGAAAGACACGCCTTCTGCCGTTACGTCCGCGATGAATGCGCGGCATTGAGGGTCGTTGGTCTCTTCAAGGACCTCGGCCTCTCCGGCTTCGACATCGATTGCCGGGCCGTGAATTGCGTCACGCCAGAAAATGGCGGCAAACAACGAAGACGCTCCGATGACCACCAATACGATTGCCGTGATCAAGGTCTTGCGACGACGGGCTTTCTCTTGCCGAGCGAGTTCTTCGACGATCCGGTCAAAGTCAGGGTCTCGATCAGGTTGCGATTCTTCACTCATTTATGCGCTCGGAGCTTCAAGTGCGGGTCCGGATAGGGTCAGTCCTGAACCGGGGGCAGAGCATACGGGAAAACCCGATGAAAAACACCCGTCTGTTGTATTGTTTGTACCAGCATGATAAAGGCTCGCGGCTTACCGGGTAATGGGGACAGATACCTTGCGGATCACCAATCGTTAGGTGCTATACAGACCGGGAGATGCCTTCGACCTTACGTCAGGCGTCCTCAGGAGGATGAACTTTTGGATACGTCCACATTTCTTAAACGCCATCTGAATGCGACGGAGGAAGAAACTCCTCGCCTCATCGAGATAGCTTCGCACGCATTGTCCGAAGGGACCGACTTTCCAGTGGGTCCGGGCACTGAAGACCGCCTTTGGCGTTATCTTCAATACCCATATTACCTGGGGCTTTTTGCCCGTCGGGTAGTGGATGTTGAGGGAATCACCATCAGCGTGAAAGAAAAACTCTGTCACGCGGTCCTGCAGATCAACGTCCATTTGGACGAGGGTCAGGAACCAGGTCCAGGTCTCTTTCAGCTTTCGGCTTGGCTGGGCAGCGAAACCCTTTTGACACGCGATGACTATTTGGGTCTGCGTCGTGGTTTGATTTGGCTGCCTCGTTTGACGAACAGCTACATTGAGCCTTCGATGTACATTTTCCCAGCATGTGAAGGCGTCTTCAAAGCCGCTGATATCACGCGCGAAGAAAGCATCGAGCTGATCTTGATGATCCTGACCGCCAAAGAAGCGATCGGCAATCAAGGTCGCGAGATCTTCGATCACTTGATGAGCATCCCAGGCATCACCAAATCGCTGAAGCGCGAGGTCTGCCAACTGGTCGTTCAGAACGCGATCCCGTTCCCGCGCGGCGAGTATCAGCACCCCATCGAGACCACTGCCGAAGAACAGGATCGCCTTAGCATTCGGTTCCTTCCTGGTGGTGTTCGACGTCGGGCAGTTGTTTGGCTCGCACGTCTTGGCCGTGATCCTCACGAACTTCTGAAGCGCTTGCTCAAGCCCAACACCGTTCGCGGTTACGGCGGAGACCAGGTCGCAAGCGGTGCGTTGGACCTTCTGGACGAGATCTGGAAGGACATCGACGACGACACACGCATGGGTCTGCTGCGAAAAGCGGCCGACCTGCCTGACACGGCCGTTCGAAAACGCGCATATATCCTGGGCGAGAAATATCTCGGTCTCGATTTCCTTCGGCAATCGTTGGATGACAAAGCGAAGAGCCTTCGCGAATGGGCTCGCGAGCGACTTGATCGTCGTGAACGTGGAGAGATCCCAACTGAGGACGAGCTTCGTGCCGAACTCGACGAAGAGCTCGACGACGCTGAAGCAGCTGACGAGTAAGCCATCATGCCATCCGACCTACCGATTGGCGTATTCGACAGTGGAGTCGGCGGCCTGACGGTAATGCATGCCCTTGCGGATGCGCTGCCGGATGAACACCTTCTTTACCTCGGTGATACCGCCCGCGTGCCCTATGGCAATCGCGGAGCGGACACCGTTCGTCGCTACGCGCTAAACGCCACGGACTTCCTTCGGGGCCGTGGCATCAAAGCATTGGTGGTAGCCTGCAATACGGCCACAGCCTATGCGCTTGAAGCGCTCGTCGAACATTATCCAGAGATGCCCATCGTCGGCGTTGTGCGACCCGTTGCTGATCTTGCGATCGCCTCGTCTGTGTCACGTCATATTGGCGTGATTGGCACACGGGGAACGATCGGCTCCAAGTGTTACGAGCGCGCTCTCGAAGTGCCGGGTGTTCGAGTCACCGCGACTCCTTGCCCACTCTTCGTGCCGCTGGCCGAAGAAGGCTGGCTCGACGGAGAGGTCACCACTGCTGTTGCCCGCGAATACCTTCAGGCCTTCGCAGGGACTGACGTTGATACGTTGATTCTGGGTTGCACCCATTATCCACTGATCGCGAGTTCGATTCAGAGTGTCATCAATGAAGCGGTTGGCCACGATGTGACCCTTCTTGATTCGGGTACGGCCACGGCCACGGCCTTGAAAAAGCGCCTGACGTCGTCAAATATCTTGAGGACCAGCCAAGGCCCGCGACGCCTTGAGTTTCTTGCCACAGACGACCCTGCCACGTTCGCACGTACGGCAAGAACATTTTTTGGCGGTGAATTGGACGGCGTCGAACACGTCGATATTCTCGACATGTCAGATTCCAGACGGGTGTTGAAATGAAAAAACTTAGTTCCATCGTAATCGCCGCGTTGACGCTCATGTCGATCGACGCCGCAGCTGCCGACCTTGCGGCCCTCCAATACGATATCGGCAAGGGTGTAGACACCGCCGTTCGTGGAGACATCGAGGCAGCGCTCGTTGACGTCGTGAAGTCGAATTCGAAATGGACCTTGATCGACGTCGGAACCTCGCGCTCGAAGATGAATCCGATCGTTCGCGATTGTTTCACCAACGACTGTCTGGTCAAAGCTGGCAAGGAGATTGGCGCTGACGCTGGAATCCGGATGCGGTTCACAGGCGAAGCACAGATTTACGATTGGACGCTCGAGACCTACGACTTGCGCAGCGGCGCGTTGCTGGAAACCCGCAAGGGCGCTTGTGAACTGTGCGGTCGCAGCGAAGTTGTGCGCACGTTCAAGGCGACCGCGACCGATATCTTGAACGGCACATCACTGGGATCTGCCAAGAAAGACGTCAAACCAAAGGCAGAACCCAAAGTCGAGCCCACACAACCCGTCCAGGTGGTTCGCCCATCGAATACGGGCGATGTGCAACTGGTCAAAATCGAGATTTCGGTCGAACCGCCAGATGCGACGATTACGTTTCGGGATGCTGTGATCGGCCGGGGTCGTGCCACAGCTGAAGTCGGGCCAGGTAACCACGAATTTACGTTCGAGGCGCCTGATCATCGAATCATCAAAGAGCTTGTCGTTGTTGAAGGCGATAATGCCGAGTCCATGGCATTGAGGGTTCATCTACCCAAGAAAGACGCCGCACCGACGGCCGTTGAGATCTCGACCCGTGGTCCTGTCGACAAATGGGACGACCGCGAATTTTACGGTTGGGTTGGAGTCGGCTCGGGAGCCGTACTCTTGGTCGGCAGCCTCTATTTGAACGCCATCGATGGTGATCCGACCTGCGACGGTCCTGTGGCAGACTGCCCTGATCTCTACGACACGGACGGCCTTGCCTTCGTGACGACCTTCGCCGGAACCGCGCTCCTGACGACCGGTGTGGTGTTGTTGATTTGGGAGAAACTGGCAGGCGACTCCAACCCAAATGCGGTCAAAGTTGCGCCAACGGTCGTGCCGGCAGGGGCTGGAATCGGCGTATTTGGCCGATTCTAGACCTCTCGTGCATCGCGGTTCGACTGAATCGCTTCGGTGATCGGCACTCGCCACAGCATCACGCCGCCGATCGCAAAGAATCCAACGACAAGTAATAGCGCTAGACGCCTTGAGTCCAGCGCGTCTGCGACTGGACCGAACGTCATTCCCAAGATGATGGCAAGGCGCATGAACATGCCCCAGAACCCAAACATCTGAGCGGAGCGACCTGGGGGCGAAAGTAAACCGACCACGGTTCGTGACGAGCTCTGGATCGAGCCGATCCCCGCGCCCGCAATCACACCAATCGCCATGAATACGTTTTCGCGCGATGTTCCGATGACCGCCGAAAGGTCATCCAAAAAGAAGATGGCAAGCACACCCAGAATCCACCACACGATCGTGCTGAGCACCGTGGTCTTGGCGCCCAGTTTGGTCTCCAGGAATCCGAACGCCAACGCGCCGCCGGCTGCGCTGAATTGCAGGATCAGGAAGAGGCCCTGTTTGTAGCCTTGAGATAAGGCCAGCTCGGCATCGATGTAGATGCCGATGAACTTGATGACGACCTCAAGGCCCGCCATGTAGACCATGAAGGCCAAGAAAAACTGGAACAGGACTTTGTATTCTTTGACCAGATGGACCGAGCCCTTGAGCTCGTCGATGCCGACCTTGAGCAGCTTGGCCATCGACGCGTCCTCAAAACCAGGTTTGGCCTTTGAGCGGTCTTTAACCAACAAAAAGGTTGGCATCGCTGAGATCAAAAAGAACGCTCCAATCAGCACCATCGCGATCTGATTACGCGAGACGACTTCGCCGCCCGGAAGTGTGGTTGCATCGCCCAGAAACGTGTAGGTGAGCATCAAGCTCGCCAGACCGCCCATGTAGCCTAAACCCCAGCCTAAGCCCGAGATCACACCCATATTGTCCGGGGTGGCCAAATCAGGCAGAAAGCTCGCTACGAAGCTCTCACCGACCATGAAGGCGGCGTTGCTTATCGCAATCAGGGCGATGGCCATCCAGATGTCGCCGGGGCTCACAAAAGCCAACGAGGCTGTCGACAAGGCGCAGGTGAGGGTGGCGATCAATAGGTAGCGTTTTTTGCCGCCGGAATAATCGCAAAGTGCACCCACCAACGGGGACAAAATAATCGCGATGATCGTCGAGGCGATAATTGCGATCGCCCAGTAGGAATCACGGATTTTCGATCCGGCGGGGATCACGTGTTGCGTGAAAAACGCCGAGTAGACGAATGAAATGACGACAGTGGTGTAGCTCGAGTTGGCGAAGTCATACATCGCCCAACCAAAGATCTCCCTTTTCGCAACCGCAGGTGTTCCTGCACTAGCCATAATCGACCTTATTTTTCTGGAGATTGGAGTCTAGAGGACGGTGCGGCTTCAACGCAATTGAATCGTCGTCGCATTCAGTGAATATGCCGTCCAAGACTCGTTGTCGATCTCACGATACGAGATCGTCTCGAACAAGAAACCGGGGGTGGTTCTGGCCGCAAAGATCGAAAGGTAGAGGGCGCCTCCGACCATGGGGACCGGGCGTACATCTGCAGGAAGTCCCGAGAAATCCGGGAATTCAGGCAAGAGGGCATAAGGCTGTGACCCCGGGATCACCCACTGCCAAACCGGGATTCCCGAGTCGTTTCGTAGGACCAGATAGAAAAAGTCGGGGTAGTAGGGCCCGTCAGATTCAAATCGAATCGAGCCATTTTGCACAACCCCACCGGCAACCGGCGAAATCAGAAGTGGCACGTCCAAGAGTGGTGGCACCGACACGACATTTTGGGTGAAGGCGAAACGATCGGTTTTCGCGCGAGAAAACGGTGCGCCCTGATTGGTGAACGAGCCGCCGATGGCCACAAAACGCACGTCATCGAGGCTGCCTTCCATCTTGGGTTGGCCCTTCACCGCGACAATATTGCTGAGGCTCTTTCCAGAGATGGGGCTTCGGAAAACGCCCTCAAACCCGAAGTCCCAAAACACATCCACGCGATTGGTGTTGGGTCCAGACGGCGCATAGCTGGTGTTGGTGAGCTTGAAGGTCAAAGTCTCATCCAGCGGAATATCACAGACCAAATCGTGTTCGAGGCGGTCGAGGTCGTTGGCAAAAACAAAGCGTTTCACGGCCATCAGCTTGGGCGTGAATACCTGAGTCAGCGAGTTGTACTCACCACAAAGTCCGACGATCGCCATGTCGCCGATTCGAGTGTTGAGCTCGTATCTGCCCTCGCCGAGCACGATTGCGTTGGGACCTGCGCTGGGGTTGTTTCCGAAGATGGTACGGGTCGTGGTTCCGACGATGGCAAGGTCGTAGGTGTTTTGGTCAGCGGGGTCGGAAAGCTTTCCAGTCGCACTGATGTTCCCAAATACGGCAGCCGAGGGAGGCAAGGCGCCTCCACCTGGATTGGGTGGCGGGTCCAAAATATTCAAGAATAATGTGATGTTTTCAGCGTCTACAGTCTGAATCGTGGCTGTCGAATACCCGGTTTTTGTGGCCGTCGTTGTTTGGGGTCCCAGAAGATCCGAGCCCGAGAGCGTGATCATTCCATTGATGTCGGTGAAGCCTTGGTAAGGTGTGTCAGCGCGTGTCGACAACATCACAAACGCGTTTTCCAACGGACCCCCACCAAGCGAATAGACGGTGACGTTTACGGCGCCGTTGACCGGTCCGCCTGACGCTCCGCCGAGCCGTGAGGCCGGGTTGAAATACGCGTAAGTATAAGGCGCGGTAGCGTCGTTTTGGCCCGTAGAAACGGTGAGTTCGGCCTCGCCCTCAGCGTGTGGTGGCGACAAAAACGTGAGGTTGTTTTGATCAATTCGGCGAACCGTATCCCCAACCACTCCGTCTAGATCGACGACCAGATTGCCCAAAAATCCACGTCCACGGACCTGAATAAATGTGCCGCCTGCGACTGAGCCGCGTACGGGTGTGAATCCCCAAACCTCGAGCCGATCGATGTACGTGTAGGCGCCTGTCGCCTTGGCCTTCAGTCCGTCGCGTTCAACCGAGACGTCTACAATGCCAGCGGAATGTGCCGGTACAACCACCGTGATTTGCGTGTCGGTGGCGGAAACGACCTCGGCCTCAACCCCACCAATCGTGACTTTCGCGCCCACGAGGCCTTTGCCTGTGAGGGTCACTTGATTCCCGCCGTCGACCGATCCGGTCGCTGGGTTTACCGCGGTGACGCGCAGATCTGGAAAATAAGAGTAAGCCTGCGAAAGTCGGCTGGTTTCCACTCCCGAGATCGCAAATACGACATCCGCCAAACCCGATCCCGCCGGCACACTCACGCGTGCTGCGGTTGCGGTTGCCGCCGTCACACTCGCTGATGCGCCTCCAATCGTGAAGGTCGCCCCTGGAGAGTTTAAGCCCTGTCCAATGAGGAGGGCTTCGTTGCCCCCGGATTCTGGACCCAAGGCCGGGGCAATGGCGGCCAAGATTGGCGCGGTGTTCGTGGCATAATAGAACCCGTCTTCACGGGTTGCGGCTTCGAATTCGGTCGAAACCGAAACATCGACAAGGCCCACGCCATGTGCGGGGGTGATGACCTGCACCGCCTGTTGCACGACGTTGACGTTGACGACCTGCGCCAAGGTTCCGTCAAAACGAACCTGCATCGTCGAATCAAAGCCGGCGCCTTTCAAGACGACGGTATCTCCACCGCCGATGAGGCCCGAGGCCGGGGTGATCTCGGTGATTTCTAGAGGGATGAAATATTCGATGGCGCGTGGGCGAACCGCCGATGCATAGGGCGTCGTGACACGTACATCAACAAACCCGCGTGCCCTAGGTGGGGCCAGCGCCCGCAGAATACCCGAAGACACAAAACTTACGCGTAGAGCCGGGTCACCCGAAAAACTAACCGCAGAATTGGGTTCAAAACCCTCGCCTTTGATTTCGACTTCGACCCCGCCAACCGTCGGAATTCGTTCCGGCGAGACGCTCTGAATTACAAGGCCGGTGACGTATCGAAAAGCGTCTGTCAGAACCCGACTTTCGCCATCTGGCGCGAGTACTTTGACCGAAACCGGCCCGGGCGCCGAGCCCGCCGGTGTTCGGGCGACCAACCGGCCCTGTGAAAGTGTCGCTTCCACGGGTTGGCTGCCAAAAAAGACCGTCGAACCATCTTCAAGCCCCGTTCCGTCGATGCGAACCATGGTTCCGCCGCCCACAGGGCCGGTTCCAGGCACAACGGCCGTGAGCTCAAACGGTTGATTGAAGTCTGCATCGTTGAAGCCGAAGTCGAAGAGGGGACCGAAATCCTTTTCTCCGCCATCAGGATTGGTGGTGTTTCCCGTGTCTTTGGGGTCCGAAGAGTCTCTCCCTGCGTCATTTTCGGCGATATCGATCCGAACATCGGTGATGTCGACAAAATCATTCACGCTGACGCAATCGCCGCAGCCAAGGGCCATGCTCATCAGCACCAATAGAGCCGCCCGATGCCGGAGCCGATTCCAAATTTGAGTCGACCAACCGCAAGGGAAAAGTCTCACAGAAACCTCAGAATGAAATCAGTTGAATATTGGCCGCATAGGCGTCCCAGCGAGCGATATCCAGATTTCCGTAGGAGACAGTTGAGTACAAGAAACCCGGTTCCCGAATGGCAAATATCTGCAGCATGTAGGTCCCAAGCGGGTAGGGCGAAGGACGATCTTCGGGGGGCACGTTCGCAAACGATGGGAAGTCAGGAAGTCGGAAACTTGTCTGGCTTCCAGGCAAGAATACATCCCAGATCGGCGTCTGCTGAAAGTCCACGATTCGCACGTAATAGAAACTCGGCAGGTTCGTCGAGCCGGTCGTAAACTGGAAGAGTCGGTCGGTGGGGACCTGACCATTTGTCGGACTGGTAAACGTCGGTACGCCCAACAACGGCGGCAGCTGAATCACCTGTGCCGTATTTCGAACGTTCCGTTTGAAAGCGGTCGAAAAAGGAACGCCTGCCAGTTCGGTCGTTGAGCCGCCAATCACCAAATACGCGGCATCGGCCAGAACGCCGGTCAAGGGGGCCTGATGAGTCGCCTGGATGATATCGGTGGTTCCTGTGGCCACGTCGTAGCCTCCAAAAACACCCTCAAAACCAAGGTCCAAATAAGGAGTGACCTGATTGATATCGGGCCCAGCCGGTTTGAGGATTGCCCCGTTCAATTTGAACGTGAGGACCGTTTCGAGCGGGATATTCAAGTCGATGTCGACCGTTTGTACCTGTTGGTCTGCTGCGACCTGAAAGCGGACTACGCCCATCCGAAGCGGTGTGAACACGCCGGTCGCATTGTCGAAAATGCCGCCGACAGCCACCAACGCAAGATCACCAATTCGTGAGTTCAACGTGTAGGGCCCATCCGCATAAACAACGTTGCCAAGACCTGGATCTGGATTATCGGTGTCGGGGTCGATCTGTGTCGTCTGTACGACGGCCATCTGGAACTGCGTGGGGCCAGGCTCCGCCAGTTTATCTAGACCCGTGATGCGGCCGTTAAAGAACGCCAAGGGAGGTTCTGCACCACCAGAGCCGGGGGTTGGTGGGGGAGACAGGAAGAGCGTGATGTTTTCCGCATCAACCTTTTGAATGCTGGCTGCCGAATACCCAGCAGCGATGGCAGTGATGGTCTGTTCGCCGTAAACGTCTGGGCCGGACAGTGTGACCATGCCGTTTACGTCCGTGAAGCCCTGGTAGGGTGTGGCAGCATTGGTCGAAAGCATCACAAATGAGTTCTCGATTGGCCCACCGCCCATCTCGTACACCGAGACATTCACAGCCCCTTGAATCGGTCCACCCCAGGCTCCACCAAGGCGTGCGCCGGGATTAAAGAAGGTATAAACCGAGCCGGCTGTAATTTCCTCTTGCCCGCGCTTTACCTTCACGATCGCAGGTCCCGTGGCATGGGGCGGCGTGCGAACTGCCAGTGTCTGGGCGTCCAAAACCTGGACGCTCGCGGCGGCGACGCCGTCAAAGGTCACGTCGATATTTCCAACAAATCCCCGGCCCAGAAACACGACGTAGGTGTTGCCTGCGACCGAACCGCGAATGGGTGTGAAAGAGTAGACACCAAGCGGTTCGGTGAACGTAAACGCTTTTTTGAAGGTCGCGTCGATCGAGCCGCGGACCACGGTGACATCCACCACGCCGGCCGAGTGCCCAGGGGTGACGGCTTCGATGGTCTGTGCGTCGATGACCGTGAACGTGGCAGGAACCAAGCCAAATCGAACACCGTTTGCATTCGTGAACCCCTCACCCTTGATGACAACCGTGGTGCCGCCGGCCGTCGTGTCGCTGTTCGGCGTGATGCTGTCGATCCAGAGATTTTCGACGTACTCAAAACCTGAAAGTGTGCTGTTTTGCGCTCCAGCTGAGGCGTAAATATCGACCACGCCTGGGGCGTGTGCCGGCACCTGAATCACCACGTGACCCGGGCCTGCTTCGATGATCGTCGCTGGGATGCCGTCGACTTCGATGGACAAGCCCGCAGCGTCGAGCCCCGAGCCAATCAATGTGATTTTTGAGCCGCCAATGGCAGCGGCCTGTTTCGGACTCGCCGCGACGATCTCAAACGTGCCGGGGGCCGCATAATAGAACACGTTTTCGGTGATCACCGCGTCGGTGGCGTTTTCGAGTCGAACGTTCACAAGCCCGGCCGCGTGAGCCGGCACCGTGACAATCGCCTCGGTGCCATCCGCATTCACGGACTCAACGGTGGCAGCAGGCCCGCCAAATTCTACAATCATATCAAGGCTTAGGCCTGTTCCAATCAGGGTGACCGGGATGCCGCCTGCCGTCGGAGCGGTGGCTGGGCGCACCGATTCAAGTGAGAGCGGGTCAAAATAGGTCATCCCTTGAGGCAGCATTGCCGTCACGTCACGATTCGACGCACGAACGTCGACAGCGCCTCGCAGATGGGGTGGGGTGATCACTCGCATCGATGTGGCTGAAATCGGCACATGCCTCAGGCCTGTCGCGCCACCGAAACTCACACGAGTATCGGCGTCAAATCCAGACCCTGTGATTGTGACCTCGACCCCGCCGGTGCTGGGCACGGTGCCCGGCGTGACTTCGGTGATTGAGAGGGTCGAGACGTATTCGTAGCCACCTTCGAGGACAAATTCGCCGCTTTGCGGATCGAGGCCCTTCACGTTGACGGGGCCGACGCCTTGTCCCGCTGGGGTCTGACCGACAAGCTCGCCGTCGACCAAATCGACATGAGCCAGGCGCGAGCCAAAATAAATCGTGGTCTGGTTGGTGAACCCAGTTCCCTGGATCACAAACGGTGTTCCGCCTGTCACTGGGCCGCGCGGAGGCAGCACGGCATCGAAGGTCAGCGGTCCAAGTTCGGCATCACCGAAGTCGAAGGTGCCAAAATCGAAGAGCCCAAAATCCTCTTCCGTACCCATGTCTGGCTGGGTCACCGAAGCGTCTGGCTCGACAGCCATGTCAGGAATCGACACGTCTGCCTGACTTACATCAGGTTTCACGGCGGAGTTATTTGAGTCAATTACGTCGGAACCACAAGCAAATGTGGTGAGTAAGAGACAATATAAAACAACATGTTGTACGTGTCGAAGCATTCAATTCCCTTAACTATCGCAGCTGCGGCGTATGCCGAATCGCAGCAGTATACGGGCGTGGCCCGCGGTATTCAAACCCGCTGAGCCGCTTCAGTTTTTGGAAGGGATGGATCGGAGCGAACTCGGCCCAGAATCAGGCGCGCCGACGGGCTGAATCTGAACCTTCAGGATGGCTCTGGTAGTAGTCCACCAGCGTCTGAAGATAGGTCGAAAGATGCGGGCATTTGATTTTCGCGCCTTGCAGCGCTCGTGCCGTGTTGGCGGCGTCATAACGAGCATCGTGGGTGAAGTACCCAAGGATTTCTCGAGGCACGCCCACCATTTTTTCGACCGCGTCATTCTTGAGCGCTCGATTGGCAAGACCTGGCGGAATCATTCCCACGGCCAGCCGTCTTCCCAGGCATTTGAGCCCAAGCGCGGTGATGTCTCTGGCCCGCATCGGATTAGGGTCGGCAAGCTGGAAGACTTCGCCCACGGACGAGTCGCGCAGACCAAGTTCGGCGAGTGCGCTCGAAGCGAAATCGACCGGGACGATGTTCACGACGGTGTCGCCACGTCCGACATTCATGAAGGGCATCCACTTGGGCATGCGATCAATGATCTTCAGCAAATAATAGGGCCCATCGTATTTGTCGGTTTCACCCGTTCGTGAATGGCCCACGACGATGGCTGGCCGGAAAACGGTCGTTGGGATCGTGTCCATGCGTCGCTGGACCTCCATTTCGGCCCAGAATTTCGTCGATTCATAATTATTATGGTGCGGCTGGCCTTCGTCGAGCTCGCTCTCATAGATCAAGCCCGTCCGTTTTCCGCTCACGTAGCAGGTCGAAACGTAGTTCAAATGCTTAAACGACGTGCATGCCTCGCAAAAATCGAGAACGTTCACCGTGCCGCCCACGTTGACCAGGAACGCGATTTCCTCGGGCACCGCCAAATCGTAGATCGCGGCCAGATGCCACACATGAGTGATGGATCGCCGCAACGAATCGTAGGTTTCGGGTTCGAGGCCCAATTGCGGTTTGGTGATGTCACCGTGAATCAACTCAAGGTTGCCCTTAAATTCCGGCGACTCACGTCGAATTCGTGCAAGGCGTTTTTGGGCTTCGGCTTGAAAGCGCTTTTCGATCAAGAAGTGCAAGTCACCAAGAGGCTCTCGCTTTGCGATTTCCAAGGCGAGGTGAGTCGCTAAAAAGCCCGGGAACCCGGTGATAAGCGAGACGGTAGACGTCTTTTTCACTTCGGTGACGGGCTCGGCCGCCGCCTTTGCGAGTTTGGCTGTCGCTGCTTTGGTCGGCTTCTTCTCAGCATCGGGCTTTGGAGCCTTCTTAGCAGCTTTGGCTGGGGGCTTCGCGTCCTTGGCGGCCTTTGGCGCCGCCACCTTCGTTGCTTTGGCGGGCTTCTTCTCGGCGTCAACGGGCTTTGGCGCCGCCTTCTTACGAGGCGCAGTTTTGGTTTTTTCGGGACTGTGTGTTTCGTTTTTAGAGTCTGTCGACATCGGTACCCTCGCATGCTGTCCGGTTATGCCCGCGCGTCATCGTCCCTGTCAACGCTTGGCGCGACTCGATGGGGCTGATACCTTCCTGCCGAACACGATTTGGAGACCCAATGACCCCCATCAGATTTCGAGTCATTCTCGCAGAACCCGAGAAACACCGCGTCCGCATCGAGGCGACCTTTCACGGAGTCGGGGAAATTTCGGATGTACGCCTGCTCTTGCCCGTATGGAGCCCCGGCTCCTACATGGTGCGTGAATACGCACAGTTTCTGTCGCGGCTGCAAGTCACCGGCGACGATGGGCGCCAAAGAAGCTCGCGCAAAGTCGACAAAACATCGTGGAAGGTCGACTGCCGCGACACAAATTCGATCCACGTCTCCTACGAGGTGTACGGCCACGATTTGGGCGTGCGTAATAACCATATCGACGGCACGCACGCATTCCTGACACCCACGGCCGTCTTCCTCTATCCAGAGACTCGGCTGACAGATGCGATCGAAGTCGAGGTCGTATCACCCGAGGGTTGGAAGGTGTTCACTCAGCTTGAGCGCCCAGTCGATGCCCACGACTTTTTTTCCGCCGTCGATTTCGATGAACTCTACGACTCACCGATCGAGGTCGGCCCTCATCCATGCTTCGAATTTGAGGCTGCGGGCGCTAAACATACCGTAGCGATCTGGGGCCGCGGCAATTACGACGTCGAACGGTTGAAACGCGATATGCCGGCGTTGGTCGAGACCAATGCAGCCGTTTTCGGGGGCAAGGTACCCTACGAACACTACCTGACGATTCTGCTGCTTACCGACGGGGTATATGGCGGACTCGAGCATCGTCGCAGCACGGCATTGATGTTCCCACGCCACGATTTTTGCGGCTCAAAAGGAAGCTTGGACGTTCCAATTTCGGACGACAAATACCTGGGGTTTCTGGCGCTATTTGCCCACGAGCATTTTCATACGTGGCATGTGAAACGTATCCGGCCTGTCGCGCTGGGACCTTTCGATTACCAGCGCGAAAACTACACGCGCGACATCTGGTCCATTGAGGGCATCACCAGCTACTACAACGACTTGACGCTGCTTCGAGCCGGGCGCATTCAGCCGGTGAAGTTCTTGGAATTCCTCGCCGATCAAATCAAAAAACTTGATGGCATCCCAGGCCGTCTTGCCCAGTCGTTGGAGGAATCGAGCTTTGACGCTTGGATTCGACTCTATCGGGCTCATGAAAATAATTTGAACTCGACGGTTTCGTATTATCTGAAAGGACAAATTGTCGCCGCGATGTTGGACGTCTTTTTGTGCGAGGCAAGCGGCGGGGCGAAGGGCCTCGATGACGTAATGAAGTTCTTATGGCAGCACCACTCAAAGGAGCGCGGCTACCCTGAAGCCAAATTCGACGAGATTGTGTTTGAGGCGACCGGCATCGAAGTCGCGACCCAATTCGACACCTGGGTTCGACGTGCCGAGGAGCTCGACTACGAAGGTGTGTTGGCGCTCGCCGGGCTAACCCTCAAAAAGTCTCATGGGAAGGACCCTGCGGGCCCGTGGATTGGGGTGAAAGCGCGCGCTCAGGGAGACCGCTTGGTGATCGACCAAGTCAGTTCGGATGGGCCAAGTTCAGGTTTTTTGTCCCCAGGGGACGAATTGGTCGCGATCGATGGTTTCAAAGTTTCGGCAACCAATCTGGACGAACGTCTGAGGATTGCCGGAATAGGAAATGCCCCCGTTTTTCATGTTTTCCGATACGCTGAATTGGTCGACGTCCCAATCATCATCGGTGAGGAACCCCCCACCAAGTACGAGATTCTTGCCGACCCCTTGGCTGCTAGCGGCGCACTCGCTGTGCGCAAATCATGGCTCGGTACGGACACGATCGAGGAGATCAAACAGTGAAGGTAATCGTTTTTGCTCTATTCATGGCTGTCTCGCTGCACGTCTCTCAGGCTTTTGCTCAGGACGAAGGCCATATTTCTCGCGTGACGCAGGAAGTCTCGATGGAGATTTATTCTCCATTTTGCCCAGGCAAGACTATCGCCATGTGCCCTTCGCCCAATGCGGCTGAGGTCCGCATGGATATTCAGAATATGGCTCGCGCGGGCATGACCGTCGACCAAATCAAAGAGAAAGTCGTCACCGAATATGGCGAGGAGTTTCGCCTGGTCGACCCTCCTCTTTTGGACAACGTCGGCCTGATGGGCCTCTTGTTTTGTGGGATGCTGGGCGCTGGTGGCGTCGTGTGGATGTGGTCACGTCGTCGAAAAGGAGACCTGCCAGAGGTCACCGACGCCCCGCCAAAGGCCGACGACGAATACGTATCCGAGCTTCGCGACGAGTACCGGTCCTGAGTCTATCGGGTCGGAGTCTTCAAAAAGTCGACCAAAATTTGAGACAAGTCCTGTGAGATCGTCGTCGCATCACTGGTGAGGTCCACCAGGTCATGCGACACGCCGTCCAACGACTCCCAGCGGACTCCTTTTCCAAGCCGCGACTTCAGCTTCTCCTCGTCGGAGTCTGGGGAATTCAAATCCATGGTTCCGATCACGACCAGCAATGGAATCGTGTGGACCTGCGCGTGCTCCAGAGCGTGTTCATGCAGGCGATCGAAGCTCTTCCAGACGGTGCCGTCCACACCGCCAAAGCTTGCGTTCTTGGTGTCTGCGGCAAAGGCGATCTTGGCCTCGGCCAACGACGCTTCGACTTTCACGAGCTGTTTTCTCATCTCGTCGGTTTCGGCGTCGTTCTTTTCCTTCAGGCGTGTCTCCAGCGCCTCTTTGCTCGAGCGCAACTGATAGACCACCTGTTGAGTCACCGACGCATTGGACAGGCTTAGCGCCGCGATGCTGCGCATTTTGACGCCGCGTCGCGACAACTCCAGGGCCAATTCTGCGCCCTGTCCGTGACCGATCAACGACACTCCACTGATATCTTTTCGAGCTGTAAAAGACTTCATCGCAGACTGCGCATCGTCGGCGAGCACCGATCCTAGGTCGTCCTTTCCGGCATTTAGATAGGCCCTGGGATAGGTGCACCAAACCCGACCGCCTTCAACGCAGGTCCGTTTGTCGTAAATCATCACCGCAAACCCAAGCGCTGCCAGCTGCTCCGCCATGGTTCGATAGATTGGCACCTCCACCGGAAGATGAATGCCGAAGCTCTCTCGAACCATGCCGTCGCGATTATGCGTGCCAAAATCATGCAGGATCAGAATCCCAGGCAAGGGGCCGCTCACGCCCACCGGCCGCAGGATTTCGCCCGATAGAGTGTCGCCATGTGAAAGGAAATTCACTTCCTCGGACACGGTGGACACGGGCTCCTCAAAGACTTCTACGTTTTCGCAGACGCCATTTGGGCATTCGTTTTTCTGTTGAGTGATCGGCGTCTCATTTATGGAGCCAACGGAGGCGCAGCTTGAAAGCAGCAGGAGTGGGAGCAGTCGTTTCATTTGCGCAGAATCTCGCTGAGGAGGAACTCTTCGACTCCATCGAGCTTCGCAAGATCTGCTGCGACTCGTGGCTCGGCGAAGAGCCGAATCTTTTTGACCACCATCATGAAGTCATCCTGCACACCGGCAACGATGCGGGAGAGTTCATGAAGTGGATATTGCCGTCGCCCCGAGGCGTTTGGATACATCACGTCAACCGTTTCGAGCCTGTCCTTATCACGTGGAGGCGTGTCGATGATAAGGTCGGCTGGATGCAGAGGCCGCCCGAGTAAGCTTGAGAGCTTGACTCGCAGACGATCGGTTAGATTATAAATCTGGTCGGCGTCCATCTGGTAGATTTTCTCGTAGGCGCTGCGTTTGTCGGGCTCAGTGTAGACGCGGCTGTAGGTGGCAACACGTTTGTGGAGGCGGCGTTGGTTTCTGTACAGCGGGTCGATTAGATAGCGGGTCGCGCTTGATTCAGGCGACTCACGGGACAGCCAGCTCAGCAGCTCATCGTCGCTGTGGGAAATCAACACGTTCAACAACTCGTCGCCATGGATTTCATTGCGACTGTAAAACGCCGCGAGAGCGGCTTCCATCATCGCCGAAGCCGAACGCACGGTGTGATGCCAGTAAGCTTCGCTAAACATCGTATAGCGGCCAAAAATGAAGATTTCGGCCGACACTTTTCCTTTGGACAAGATCGCGATGCGATCCTCGGCTTCGTTCAATGTCAGTGAACTCAGCAGCCGTTCACGATCGTAATTTCGGCCGTAGGGAACGCCCAGATGAATGCTGTCGCGTTCCAGATAGTCCATCTTATCGGCATCAATCGCGCTCGAGATGATCGACCGCAAGATCTTATCCATCGAGGTTTCAATACCCAGGCCGGTGCAAAGTGCGTTGACGCGTTCGGGATCGACGCCGAAATGCGTTCGGATCAGTTCGCCAACAGGCTGATCGCCCTGCAGAGCTGCAATGTCACCACGAATAATCCGGCCGCCGACGTCCTCGTGCCGAGGGGTATCTCGGCCCTTAAGGTGAAGCGCCTCAAGGTTATGCGCAAAAGGATAATGCCCTAGGTCGTGCAGGAGCCCGGCGAGTAAAACCGTCAGAATATCCTCTTCTTTGACGGATTCTTCGAACGCTGGTGTTTGAAGCAGATTCAGCACGTAGCGCTGGGTACACGCATAAACCCCAAGGCTGTGCTCAAAACGAGTATGGGTCGCACCCGGGTAAACCAGATGGGTGGGGCCCAATTGCCTGACGCGTCGAAGCCGCTGGAACGCCGGATGGTCAACGATATGCTGAATACGGCGAGTCATGCGGACATTCTGCAGCTCGGGGATCCGTACGCTGCCAGAGGGCACGAAACCGAGTTCAGGAATAGTGGTCAGTAGTGTGGAAAGACGTGTCGCCAAGAAGACTCCGCAGGACGGCGGCCGACACTATCAAACCTGTCAGCATTGGTCATGGGGTGATTCGATTTCGCCCAGCCGCCTTGGAGACATAGAGCCGCTCGTCCGCGATTCTCACGAGCTCGTCGAACTTCTGACCGTCTCGTCCAAATTCAGCCAATCCGCCCGAAAACGTGACATGGAACGGCTTCGAATCATCGAGCCCAAACTCCACCTGGGAAAACTCCTCGAGGACTCGCTGCAACACGCTGCGCGCGGTTCGAAGGTCTTCATCGACGAAGGCGATGGCGAACTCTTCTCCACCCCAGCGGCATCGAAGGTCCTCGACGCGAAAGCGCTCGGTCATCAGACGCCCCAACTGCGACAACACTTGGTCTCCAGCTGCATGGCCATGCGTGTCGTTGACGCCCTTGAAGTGATCAAGATCGACCAGACAAAGTGTGAGGGGTCTGCCGTTTCTTCGGGCTTCCGCGAGCCGCTGAGAAATACGTTCCATGAATGCCCGTCGGGTCAGAAGCCCCGTGAGGGAGTCCCGGTCGGCGCGTTCACGGGTGAGTCGAATACGGTCGATCCGCACCCGCAGTCGGGCCATGAGTTCTTCGCGCAGGAGAGGTTTGCTTAAGACGTCGTCCGCGCCGGCCTTGTACGCCGCGATTCGTGAGCGCGGGCCGTAGTGTTCCGAGACCATCAAAACCGGAAGGTCGCTCCATCTGGGGGACGTTCGAAGCATGCGACAGACGTCGAGTCCGCTCAGATCGGGGAACGATACAGCTAGAAGGACCACATCGGGGTCAAACTGCTCAAGCAAGTCGAAGATATTTCGCACATGCTCCGAGTGCCAGGCGTTGAACCCTTCGGAGCTCATCGTTCGGATGGTTTCCGCGCCAAATTTGGGGTCAGGGTCGATGATCAACACGCGGGGTTTTCCCGCCCGTACGATGCTGGCCATATGTTGCGCAGCGTCCACGAAATCCGCCGTGGACATCGGCTTTTGGATGAATCGTGTCGCGCCCGCGACAGCGGCTTCAACGCGATGCTCTAGACGTGTACCCGCACATAAGAAGGCCACCGGGATGGCCTGAGATGCCTGTCGTGCTCGAAGCAAGCCGACCAGCGAAGTCACGTCGACTTCAGGCCGTAGATCGAGATCCAGGAAAATCCCGTCGAACTTCTCTGCCGAAACCCGAGTGAGCAGTCGCTCAGGGGCGATGTCTTCGATCTCAAATAGGTTTTCCCGCGCAATCGGAATCAGCGACGCTTGAAGCGCTTGGTCGCGTGTGCAGATCGCAAATCGCGGCCCTTCACTCGGAGCACCATTGCCGTGGCTCGCCAAATGGGCGTCGTCCAAAGCCTGGATGACTTGCTTCCACGCCTCCTGCGAATCGCGCTCAACTAAGGTCCCCATCGCAAATTGGGCCCGCGCCAAGGCCTGTCCTACCCTGACAAGACCGCTCGCCTTGGCTTCTTCCAGTCCGACTAAGAGGTGGTCACGCAACTTGAAAACATCGCGGGTCGCAGCTGCGTCGTCCATTTG
>Ga0100393_10000714_pt1 | contig 35498 bp, 24 predicted proteins | sample CryGeymeta201517_FD_81546 | JGI IMG/M metagenome (GOLD analysis project Ga0100393, IMG submission 81546) | Groundwater microbial communities from Crystal Geyser aquifers in Utah, USA - Crystal Geyser metaG 2015-17 | ecosystem: Environmental > Aquatic > Deep subsurface > Groundwater | place... | reverse complement strand
CTCAGGTGCAACGTGTTTGATCTGTGCGCTGCGACGGCCCGCGCGCCAGCGGCCTTCGGCTCTTACAAGCGCAGCCGGTGTGTCAATATCGTCCCAATTCTGGCCGTTTGTTGGAACGCACCGCAACTGGCCAGCGATGGCAAGCCTTGCAAGTCCATCAGATAATGCCGCACCAGGGTTTTCGGCCAAAGCTGCTTCTAGCGCAGAGAATAATCGGTGATTGGCTGCGATAAATCCAGCTTCGACCGCGGTTGGTTCGGTGAGGTTCCAACCCACTTTGGAAATAGTGTTGCCATGATGAATCACCTTTAGAGCATCCTCGAATTCGGGGATTTCCGAGACGTTCTCATCGACAAGCGCCACCATATTGTCGGCTGCGTCCACGGCAACCATTTGATCAAAAAGTGTGGGTGCAAAAAGATGGTCTCCCATCAGGAGTAAAAACGTCTGCGGCATCGCAAATTTTGCGACCAATACTGAGCTCGCCATGCTGGTTTCCCAGTCGTCGTTTTGATGGAGCACGACCTCCATGTTGTCCCAGGCCCGCGTCTGCAAGACCTTGCGAATATGTTGCTGTTCGTAACCGACGACGACATGGGCCTTGGTGATGCCAACTCGATGCAGCTCATCCAGCGTACGTAAAAGGATCGGGTGCCCGCCAAGCTGGACGATGGGCTTGGGGGTATTGGGGCGATCAAGACGAGCGCCGCGGCCAGCGGCGAGTATAAGACATTCATTCATGGGCTGGCCTGGGAGTATGGCTGATTTGGGTGCACGTATGAGCACGACTATGCCTTCAGCATCTTCTGGGCCAATTCGCCATGAGGCCGTGGATATTGGGCCTGCGGTGCCTGGGGTCGTGTACTAGGAGTATGTATTATCCAGTCCATGCGAACAGACTGGGGTGCTGATTGACCAATTTTCCGTAACCCCTTGGGCACCATTCTTGCGAAGTACTCCTGTTGACTCGAACGAGAGGTGTTCATGCGCGCGTTGTTTCTAATCGTTTTGCTCTTTCTTGTTTCCTGCGGATCGTCGACTGAGCCGGAGCCGGTGTCGAAGGATAATCTGGCATCCCCGGAGCTCGTCGCGTTCAATGAATCTGCGGCAGAAGCGCATTCGACATCCTTGGAATTGGCTGAGTTGGTGCAAGGTCCTGGCGGCATTGCAGAGCGGACAGAAGCGACTCGCACCCTGCCTTTAACAACGGTTGCCGAGATTAAGGCGTGGCGCGCTGAGAGAGATGCACTTCGCGCACAACTTGAGGTCGCGAGCCAAAAGAGCGCAAAGTTTGCGTTGGAGCTCGGCAGTGTCGAGCGCAATCGGCGAGCATTCCTCGAGCAGCAGGCCCTCTATTTTCCCGCGCTCGCCGACGAGGGCGTGAATAATCCGCAAGCCCTCTCGACGATTCGGCAGCCGCTGGTGGTTGCCGCGCTGGCAATTGCGACACTTAGCATCGGCGCCTACCGCTTCTTGAAGGGCTTTGGGGAACTCGCCGATAATACCCAACGTATGGTTTACACCACGGCTGAGGGGTCGCCAGAGAGCCGGGCCGCTGTGATCAAATTGCTGAAGGATAAAGGGGTTGAGGTCTCGGACAGTGCCACTGCCCAAGAGGTCATCGACCTCTTTGACGAACAACCTCGGGACGTGCGCCGAACGATCACCACCCAGGTGGAGGCTTGGAATGAGGACCAGTTCGCCGGTGGCAACGATGAGGCTGCCGATGCCTTGGACCGCTTCGAAGAGGCCAGGGACGAGGTTCCCGATATTGCCAACGAGGGCGGCGCGTTTGCGGTGACCCAAACAGTGACTTTTGTACAAAGCGTGACTGGAGGTGTGGGAAATGTGGTTGGGGGCGTCCCGGGGGCTGGCGTAGACCTTGTGCTGACTGCGACAGAGATGAACCCTACCGATATCGTGCAGCGTAACGTCACCGTGTACGTGACCACCGGCGAGAAGGAAGACCTGCCGACCGAGACGAGTCCAACACCGCCTGCGCTCGCCCTTGAGACCATTGAGAAAGCGGCGGAAGGAGACTCGACTATTAACCCGGATGAGGTCGTCGACGCAGCTGTAGCCTTGATTCAGGAAGTCGCCGACGGACTGCGCGCAGCGTTTGGCCCGACGGTGCAAATTGCGCAACGCTTTGCGATCACCGGAGGAACTCTGACGGAGGAAGCTCAGGACAATGGGACTTTCAAGCAAGAGGTGGCTTTGCCGCTGCCCTATTTCACAGAAGGCGAGGTCGCTGAGGTTGTGATTGCCCGCGAGGGTATCGCCCCTCAAGAGGTCGTCGATCACACGCTGCGAGCCGATAATCCCATCACGCTCGACTCCCCGCCGCTGCTTGGAACCATTAGCGTCGAGAGTGCCGCCGGAGAGGCCACCGCTGATTCACAGACGTACACGGTGACCGCCAGCGTGATTCGTGTGCCGCAGGCCACCGAAATTATTTGTCGCGGTGAAAACGCGGTCTGTTCGGTGGCCGCCATGCCGATTGCGGCGGACGGGGACGTGACGTTCAATGTGGAGGTGTTCGGGCGCGCGGAGTTGAAGGTGATTCGAAGAGACACGGGCGAATCGTATTCGCTTATTTTGAACTCAAAAACGGTTGAACCGCCCAAAAATAATAATACCAATAATAATACGGGCAATTTGGATTCCGCACTCTTTGGAACGTGGTCTTTTACTGATTCCGAGGGAGAGAACTACTATTGGAAGTTCAACTCAAATGGAACCTGCATCCAGGGGCTTCCCAGCGGTGAATATCAGTGGGAGTGGACCATCGAAAATGGCTCGCTGAAACTCTTTGAGGGAGCGGGCTTACCAGCCTACAAACAATACAAAATTGAAGGGAATTTGCTCTATTTTTGGGTAGACCAAGTCGAGGATTGGTCGTTTCCCTTTACGAAAGAATAGGTGTTCCAGCGCAGATCTCGAGATCCAAATCGTTCGAAATTCGTTCTAAGGGGAACTTCGCCCGAGTCGCGATGTCACTAGAATGAATTTCAACGCTTGAGATCTACGATGAAGACAATCACCCCACTGTTTTTCCTGGTATTTTTGGTTATGTCGTCGTCTTCGGCATGGGCGGTCAAGGGGTTTGAGTCCTCGTTTAAGGGCTTCAAATCCGAAGCGGAATTTCTAAAATATTTGCATACCGGCTCTGATCGCACGGCCGTGGCGATGCCGCTGGCCTCCAAGTCTGCGATGGGTATGTCGGCTACAGGGGATGCCGGAGTCTCAGCCTCGAATGCGACGATCACCAACAACCAAGAGCAGGGGGTCGACGAAGGCGGAATCGTTAAAAACATCGGCAACGGCCTCGTGGTGTTGCGCCAAGGCCGACTCTTTGCCGTCGATCTCGATAAACAAGGCCAGGCGCATCTGAGTGATTCGATTCGGGTGGCCCAGACGGCGCAGTTAAACACAGACGTTTGGTATGACGAAATGCTCGTCCACGGGGACAGGATTTACGTCATCGGTTATCGCTACGGCATCGTTATGGCCGACGACGATGCGCCTCAAGTGGGTGAGGTGACTGAGTTCTCGTCGTTTCGACTCTCGAAGGGCCGGCTCAAGCGACTGAAATCCACCTACTTCGAATCCAACGACTACTATTCTGGTGAAAATTACGCCTCGCGCATGGTCGATGGGCGATTGATCACGTACATGCCGTTTTACGTCGACTCGTCCGCCGAAAAGCCCGCATTTCCGCGAATTCTGTCGTATATCGACCGCAAAAAAATGGCCGGATTTAAAATCGAAAAAGATCTTTTTAACTGGAGTTCGGTGCTTCGCCCGGATGAATTCCCTGATTCTCCGTCGTTTCAGACAGTCGTCTCTTGCCGCCTGCCCGCCGACGGCAGCCTGGATTGCAAGGCTAGGGCATTGCTCGACAACGGGTACGACGAACACTACGTGTCTCCCGACCACATCTTCCTGTGGGGCGAAAACCGTGTCGTGGCGTTCGATCTCAAGACCTTGGCTGCAGCGACGCATCGCGTAGAGGGTTACCCCTCGTCGCAGATGGCGTTCAGCGAACGCGAAGGCGTGCTTCGTGTGGTGATCGCCGATGACGAATCGAAGACTAAGATTTTGCACCTTCCGCTTCAAAAATTCTCTGCACACGCGAAACAAAAGGACCTTGGGGCCGTGATGATATCGGACGAGAGCGGATGGTTGTCGCAACAACGCTGGGTCGGCGATTGGTACGTGGCAGGGCGCGAAGGCTTGGAATACTCGGTCATTGGTTACGATGATTCGACGCGTCAGACGCAGACCCTGAAGGTCCCGGGCATGGTCCAGAAGGTTGAAGCGATGCCTGGTGTGGGCGCGCTCATCGTGGTCGACACCGACAACGGAATCTCGTTGATGACGGCACAGTTGGACGGGGCGCTGGAGCTCATCCCCGCATTCGATTTTCAGGGAGCGTCGATCACCGAGTGGCGAACCCACGGGTTTTTCTTTCACCCCAACCAGTTCGGCGGGATCTTTGGACTGCCGGTCGTCAACGAGTCAAGTGGCGCAAGCGATGGCTTCTGGTCGGATGCCGTATCGTCGGTGTCGTTCTTCGGTGTTCAAAAGTCGGGCTTGATCTCGCGCATCGGTCAAATCTCGGCCTCGGGTAGCGAGACTCAGTGCGAAACTTCCTGCATCGACTGGTATGGAAATACGCGTCCAATCTTCTTGGGAAGCCGAATCTTCGCATTGATGGGAAGTGAAATCGGCGAGGCGAGCATCGGCGTGCGCGCGAGAGAAGTAGGGGACAAGACCCGGGGACCGAATTACCATCTGACCGAGCACGGAAAGCGCGTGAATTTGGTTTTCCAAGAAGCGCCCCCCGCAGAATAAATTCAATCGCTCGCCCCTCGACCCTGATTGCCATCGTGCGCCGCGAATATGTGGCGTCGAATCCATAAAATCATCGGCAGCCTGTGTCGGTGATTGAGCCGTCGGGACAAATGGTTTGCCGAAACTTTGCCTGCGTAAAATCGGTTCCCGACAGGTTTGCGCCGGTCAAATCCGTGTGGAAGAAAAATGCTCCAGATAGATCCGAACCACTTAAATCCGCCCGCGATAGGTCGGAACCGCTGAAGTTGGCTTTGCGTAATCGCCGATTGCTCAAGTCACGACCAGAGAGATCCGCGGCGCTATAATCACTCAAAATTCTTGATTCGATGTCTTCTTCGACGCGGTTCCGAAACGATGCGGGATCGCCCTTTACGACACCGGTACGAACCAAGAGATTTCGGATCTTTCGAATATTATCTTCCAATCCACCTTCGCTCTGATTGCTGAATGCTTCCCACTGAAAGTCGATCACGTGCCCCCGTTCGGCCACGTAGATTAGCGGCGAAAAGCCTGTCGGCAACTGCAGCACGACTGCGGAAGGCAGTTCATCAAGCTTAATCAGCCCTATCAACGGTCGTTCGTCCCCGCCAAACGCCACTTGCCTGGCTTCCAGCAAGTAGGGCGTAAGGACACACGATGTCGAGATCAACCAGACTCCATCACATCCGCGCCCCTCACAAGTATCGAGGATTTCCGCGATAGGAGGATTTGATTCATCGGGGCTGGATGGTCCAAGAACGGCCGGGTGCACGGCTGGGGAATTCCCGTCAGTGTCTACTGGATTCACATCCGCTGGTGCGGATTCACAGCCTAGGCAAAACATGATTAACGATAATGATTTTTTCATATGCCTCCCCATTGCCGAACTTGCGGAGTCCACGTTGGAATTCGTGGGTTTGATGCGAGAATTACACTATGAAGTAGGACTCTATAAAGGTCCAATGGGCGTGCAGAAAGTTCGGTATTGAGCGAGGAAAAATATGGCATCAAATAAACCTATTATTTTAACTGGGATGATGGTGTCTCTGGTCTGCAGAAATTCATCGAAGACCGCCATTATGACCTTGCGACCGCAACGATGATTTACTGGCACGGCCGCCCCGACGGACCAAATTATCCGGAAATATCCACATAGGGCCTGCGCACCAAGCACAACGCCGGAGGCTCATCTCACCGCTCACGGCTCATTGCTCACCGACGAGGTTTGAGCTTCGGAGCGTCCCCTGACATAATGCCTCGTTCATAAGTCATTGACGTACGAAGGTCCGATGAAATCAGCATATATCCTAGCGCTCATCTTGTTTTCCCTTGGCTGCAGCGAAGACGAAAACCGCGTGCGTCTCTACCACACGGAGCCGTTAGCGCCGGGGATGGCGGCGACCGAGGTCGAAGCGCTGAACACGTTGGGACCGACGGTGCTAGAAAAGGGCATCAACTTTTCGGTCTACTCCGAGAACGCGACGCGCGTAGATATTCTGCTTTTTGATGATCCTGAGTCTGAGCGTCCCACTCGGCAATTCGAAATGAAGCGCTTTGGCGACGTTTGGAACCTCTTTGTCGAGGGCATCGGCATTGGCCAAAACTATGGCTACATCGCCTGGGGGCCCAATTGGGAAGTCGACAAAAAATGGTTCCCAGGAGCGATTGACGGATTTGTGACCGATGTGGATTCCAACGGAAATCGATTCAACCCCAATAAATTGCTGATCGACCCCTACGCAAAGGCGCTTCATCGTGATCACGATTGGTCCAAGGGCTCGACTGCCAGCGGTCCTGCGCGGACTCAGTCAACCTATGCGGCGGCAGCCAAGAGCGTCGTGGTTGAAAGCAAATACAAGTGGAGCGAGGCGGCGAAAACGTTTTGGGAATCTAGAAAAGACCCAAATATGCCTGGCCATAAAGCCAACGATTTGATCATCTATGAGGTCCACGTAAAGGGTCTGACGGCTGACCCTGCCTCGGGTGTTGCACATCCAGGTTCGTTTCGTGGTGCCGGTGAAATGGCCCCCTACCTGAAGGAGCTTGGCATCACGGCGGTCGAGTTCCTGCCGGTTCACGAAAAACCTCTGGATGGCGGGTATTGGGGATATAATAACCTCAGCTTTTTTGCCCCCGAGATCTCGTATTCGAGCACGCATGACCCGCTGGAAATCTTGGACGAATTCAAGGCGATGGTCGACGCGTACCACTCGCTTGGCATCGAGGTGATCATCGACGTGGTCTACAACCACACCGGAGAAGGCGGACTTTGGCGCGAGAAATTGGAGCTGAACGACACGAGTTTTGATGACGGCACCACGGCCCAACTCGCGAATTTCGACCCGCAGGAAGTGGCGGGTTTATATTCATTTCGTGGACTTGATAACGCGGCCTATTACGCGACTTCGGCTGACGGGCAGACGTATTGGAATAACACCGGGGTCGGTAATCAAACGCGCAGTAATAATGCGCCGATGCGTAAGTTGATCATCGACTCGCTACGCTTCTACGTCGAAGAGCTTCATGTTGATGGTTTTCGATTCGACCTCGCCCCGGTGCTTGGCGAAAAGGACAAATTTTACAACGAGTGGGATGCCGTCGCGGCGACGGTTCTGCAAGACATCATCGACGATCCGGTCTTGAAGGCGAATAACACCCGCGTGATCGCGGAACCGTGGTCCATTGTCGGTTTTTATCTTGGACAATTTCCCAAATCCTCCACAGGCGATGGGCGCGCCTGGGCCGAGTGGAATGCGCATTTCCGTGACTGGTGGAGGAGTTTTGTGAACAGCGACGAGTTCCGCTTGAACAGTCGCGAGAATGTCGATGGAGGCGGCGTGATGACCGGTTCATTTGACGTGTTCGGAGACGACGGTCGCAAGCCTTATCACTCGATGAATTTCATCACGGTGCATGATGGTTTCACGATGTACGACTTGGTTTCGTACAACGAGAAATTAAATAAATGCGGCCCTTTGAATCCAGTTTGTTGCGATTCTCCGATGTCGGCTTGGTGCGACAAAAATAGTGGCGAAGATAATAACCGCTCGCGCGATTGGGGCGACGAAGCCACTAAACGGCAGATGATGAGGAACTTTTTTGTCGCGATGTTGGTCTCGCACGGAACACCGCTGCTTTATGGCGGCGATGAATGGATGCGGACTCAGCTTGGCAATAATAACGCTTACAGCACCCAGGCCGATAACCAGAACAACTGGTTTCAGTGGGGTAATTACAAGTCCAAGGACGAGGCTCACCGCATGCACGACTTTGTGCGTGGCATGATTCAGCTTCGCAAGGACCACGCCTACGCGTTTGCTCCTGCGGAGTATGGCGAGTCTGTTTTTGCTTGGAAAAGTGCTCAGAACACCGATGAGGTGGCCTGGGACTCGAGAAACGTGATGATGCATTATTACGATGTTGAGCGAGGCCCGGAATTGTTGGTTATGATCAACATGGAGCGTGGCCAGACCGAATTTGTGCTTCCCGAAGGGCGCACCTGGCGGAAATTGGTCGACACCCAGAACTACTTCGACCAGAGCGAGTACCTGTCTGCGAATGCCGACGATCTTCGCAAATCTTATAACGTCGAGCTGGAAGAGTCCGAAGTCGTCACTGGAACCAGCTATGGCGTGACGGGGTCGTCGATCGTGATTCTTGAGGCGAAGCCTTAGTTGTCTCGACGGCTTGGCCGTCCGTCACTCTGCCGGTAGCGCTCGGGACACCGCCGCCTCGAGCTGCTTTGGAGTGAAGGGCTTTGCGAGCAACGTTTGTTCGGTGAGCCGCCCAGCCAGGGCGAGGGCGCCGTGGTCGGCATGCCCAGACATGAAGAGGATAGGTAGTTCCGGGCGATGCAGGCGTGCTTCCTGCGCAATCTCAGGGCCAGTACTGCCCTGAAGCACCACGTCGGACAGCAAGAGATCGATCGGGGCATCGCTGAGGAGAATCGCCATTGCATCCAAATATCCCTCGGCCTCAAGCACCTCGTATCCACATCGTTGGAGCACCGAGACGACCACGCGACGCACCGGGTCTTGGTCCTCGATGACGAGTACGGTCTTGGTGGTATGCACGACGGGTGGCTCATGCTCGGCAGACGCAGTCGCTCCCACACTGGCCCGCGGCCAATGCAGCGTGACCGTCGTACCAACGCCCACCGCGCTCTTCACCGAAACGGCACCTCCGCTCTGACGAACGAGCCCATAGACCGACGCCAGACCCAAGCCTGTGCCTCCTTGACCGCGCCGTGTGGTGAAGAAGGGTTCGAAGATTTGCTCGAGGGTAGCCTCGTCCATCCCCTTGCCGTCGTCTTCTACCTCAAATCGCACGAAAGGCTGGAGCGGGGGAAGCCCCAGGCCCTCGTCGACAGTGCCAGGTGGAGCCGCCGCCGCCCGTAACTGGATGGTGCCGCCCCGGGCCATGGCGTCTCGGGCATTGGCGACCAGGTTGAGGATCACACGCTCGAGCTGAGTCTTGGAAGCACGGATGTTGCCTGTCTTTGGCTCGACGCGCACGACGAGTTTCACGTCCTCGCCGACCATGCGCTCCAGCATAGGAATGATTCGGATGAGTTCTTCCTCGAGGTTCAGCGAGTCGATTTCAACGGGCTCCTGCCGACTAAACGCAAGCAGCTGCTGAGTTAGCGCCGCGCCATGTTCACTCGCCTGGAGCGCGGCACGAAGGTCCGCCGCGACGGAGTCCGGGAGGGACTCTTCCTCCAAGGCGAAGTCACAGGCCGCCATGATGATTGTGAGGAGGTTGTTGAAGTCGTGAGCCACGCCGCCTGCAAGCCGGCCCACAGCCTCCAGGCGGTTGCTCTGCGCCTGCCGCTGCTCCGCCTCGAGCTCTTGCGAGATGTCACGAAAGGCGGTCTGCACCGCGGGCTCGTTGTCGAAGCGGGTGGCCCTGCCTGCCACTTCCGCATGGAACACCGTGCCGTCCACCCGAACGAACCGCTCACGCGCCCAGGCGGCCTCGGTAAGCGTGCCACCGAGAGCCTCAACCCGGGAGCGCGCTAGCTCTTGGTCGTCGGGATGCACGAAGTCGAGGACCTGCCGACCGATCAGGTCTTTCTCATTCGCTCCGAACAGGCGCTGCGCCGCGACGTTGGCGTAGCGCAGAGTGCCTCCCACATGGACCATGATGCCAAATGGGTTCATCTCGGCCAATGAGCGGTACCGCTCCTCGCTGTCCCTCAACGCTGCGTGGGCCACGGCCAGCTCGCTCATGTCCTTCACCGTCGCGAAGAAGAACGCCGGAGCGCCGTCCTCGTCGGTCAGAATGCCGGGGCTGACGATCACCGGGAAGCGCTCCCCTGACGCCCGCTTGAAGGTCAGCTGATAGGGGCCGAACTGACCCAAAAGGGTGTTCGCGAAAGCCGCCTCGATGCGAGAGACCTCCTCCTCTGGCCAGTAGAGGTCCTGCGGGAGCGCACCGAGGAGCTGCTCGCGCGACAAGCCCAGCATCTGGCAAAAGGCATCGTTGACAGAAAGGTGCGCGCCGCTGGAGTCGACCACCGAGAGGCCATCCGACAGAGCCTCGGCGATGCGCGCAACGGCAAGCGGGGAGATTGTGGGGAGTGGTGTTCCAGGCTTTTTTATATCTGAATCAAACATCTTCACCGCGGTGAGGGACGAATCATCTTGACCCTAAACGCTTTTATTTACGACAGAAAACCGGGGCTGGAGATCGGCGGTACGCATCGTAAAACGACACAAGAAATTGCCTAATCGAGGGCATGCAGGGGCAATCGCCGAAGGCTCAAGGTACAAGCTTTCGAAGTGCCTCTGCGCCTTCGGTGTCGCCGATGCCCTCGACGATATCAGCCAGGGCGGCAAGGGATTCTTTGGCTTTTGCGGGTGGCTGATGCGCCAGGATTTGATGACCGAGCTTGGTCAGCCGTGCAGGGACTCGCAGGTTGACGCCTGAGCGCCCCGAGTGCAGAACCCGCATCTTCTGCATCATCACTTGAAGTTCGTGCGCGTGGTTCATCAACCTGGCCAACCACGCCGATCCCGTGAGGGCGAAGAGCAAGGTGATATTATTTCCCAATTTCTCGGCGAGGTTTGTCGCGATTGGGATCTCTTGTTTCACGGCCTCGGTGTCGCCCAAAACCAGGTGAATTTTGGCCAGTGAGATTGCGGCAAGCGAAGCCACCTCGCGGTTTCCGTTGCGCTCGGCAACCTGAAGGGACTCGCCGTAATACGCGACCGATTCTTCCAGGTTATCGCGAAACTCGAAGACCATTCCTAAAAAGAGCAATCCGAGTGGCTGATAGAGCCCAAGGCCTTCTTTGCCACCGATGGCGAGGGCCTCGTCGACCAGCCGTTCGGCGTCGATGAGGTTTGCGCGTTCGATTTCGAAAAGGCCTGTGTAGAGCAGGGCCAAAGAAAGTCCGTGCAGGTCTTGGATTTCGTAATGCAGGGCACACGCGTCATTGCCACATTGTGCGGCGTGGTCCAGGTCCCCGCGCACCCAGGCGATTTCTCCCTCGAGCAACACGGCCTTACCGATTCCATAACGGTGCGAGAGTCGCTCGTTCATGACCAACGCGCGTTGGCAGTGGAAGTCGGCGTCTGCGACTCGCAACGAACGCCTAAGGACCATGCCAAGCACAAGGTGCGCGTGGGCCTGTCCCAGTGAATCGCCGATTCGCCTCTTGGCCTCGAGCGCGTGGGTCGCCAACTGTTCGGCCTTGTTGATGCCGTCGGTCAGGATCGAATTCATCGCCAATTCGATGTCGATGCTGCTGACCGTGCGCCAATCACCGGCAACCTCTGCGCGTTTGCGGCATTTCTGAAAGATCTCGACGGCGATCGCAAGGTTGCCAGCGGCATACTCGCATTGTCCCAGCCCGTAGAGGCTCCGGATGGAAATGCTGTCGAGTTTCTTCTTGTCGGAGATATCGAATGCGTCCTTAAAGAGGCCTCGCGCTTCGATATAACGGCCCTTGAACCTCGAGATCTCTCCCAATCCAACAGCACAACGAAGGCGCCCTTCTGCGTCGTTGAATTTATGGAATTGTTTGTAGGCGGTGCGATAGAAGTGCTCGGCTTCTTCGTATCGGCCGAGCAGCTGCAAAACCGACGCGAGCTGCTCTGAACTCATCGCTTCGCCCACCAGATCGCCCACACGTCTTGCTTCGTCGAGGGCCGAGCCCAGTGCGTATTCGGCGGGGCCAAACTCTCCCAGGAACGAATACAGGCGACCTTGAGAAAGGCGAATGGCCAGCAAGCGATCGCCGTCGGGATCAAGCGCCTGATCCAATAGTCGCGAGGCTGCGGCATGGTGTGAGAGCGCGGCCCGGAAGTCCTGTGCGCGTTCAGAGTGTTCAGCTGCCGTCAGCCACCACCCAAAACTGGCTCGTCGGTCGCCTGCCTCGGTGTAATGTTCGGCGATGCCCGCCGCCAGTTCGCTGCGTCGCTCAAGGGAAGCCCCCTCATAAACGTCGACCTTGACCTCGGCCAGTTCGCGATTCAATCGAACCAAATCCTCGCCGACACCCAGACTGGCGTCCAAGAGTGCTTTTCGGGTCAGGCTGTACCCAAACTCAAGGCCGGCTTGGGTTCCGATGATCGTAGGCTTCAGGATGCCCGCTTTGGCCAATCGATCCAGAGCGTCGTCGAGGTATCCCTCAAGGTCTCCGCGTCCTTCGCGGCGCAACAGATCTTTGAGGATCCGCATTTCAAAGCGAGTCCCAATCAACACGGCCCGGGTCAGGATCGCACTAAGAACCGAGCCGAGCGCGTGCTGAGTGACCAGCGTTCGGACACGCGTCAGCAGCAAGTCGCCCAGAGTGGGTGGAATCCAAGACTCGGTCGTTGAATCCCTGGAAAACGCGTAAAAACCGTCCGTGCGTTTCTCGAGCGCGCCTTGTTCGATCACCCAGCGCACGATCTCGACCAAGAAAAGCGGGTTACCGTGGGCCAAGCCCATGATGCGTGCGCGCACATCGTCTGCAAGAGGAAGCAGGTGAGTGAGCAATCGTTGTGAGTTTTCGGCCGTCAGAGGCTGGAGGTGGATGTCCTGCGCAAACGAAACGTTGGCAAAACGACGCCCCAGGTCCGAAATCGCGTTCAGTTTCTGAGAGGTTCCGATCTCATCGGTTCGGCTCGAAAAAACCAAAAGGAGCGGGGCCGAACGCGTGGCCATCTCTTCCTGCCAATGCGCCAGAAGACGTTGCGTGAACGAGTCTGCCCAGTGCATGTTTTCAAGAACCACCACGGTCGGCTTGATGCCAGCGACCGCGAAGACGGCGTGTTCAATCGCGGCAAACGCCCAGTCCTGACCGTGTTCGGGCAGTCGGACGCTGGCCTCTTCGCTGAGCAGAATACTGCGCAATTCGGCCAATGTTTCCAGGTTCAATACCTGAGGGAACGTCATTTCGTTTGCGACTTCTCGCTCGATCACAGGTCCCAGAGCCTCTCGCAAACCTTCCAGCGGCGGGCAGCCTTCGTAGTAGGCACCGCGAAGAACGATCGCACCCTCCATCTCGAAGTGGCGGATCCATTCCTCGATCAAGCGAGTCTTTCCGACTCCAAACTCGCCAGTAACCCAGGCGACCCCGCCGTTATGAAGCGCTTGTCGGCTCCATAACATGAGTCGATCGAGCTCATCTTCGCGCCCGACAAACGGCAACGACGCCAGTCGTACATCCAAGGTTGTTTCGGCGGGCACCAAAACATGGCTGTAAGTGTCTGGTGTCATCGCCACCGCTGGCGTGACTTCAGGCGTTGGGATGTAGGGAATCGGCGTTTCCCTGTGCGAAATCTCGCGGTCTTTGAACTTATTGGCCAGCCATTCGTGGGCTTCGCCGGCATTGGGGAATCGATCCTCAATCTTCTTCTGCGTACAAATCTCAAGGAAATCCGCCAGCAGGGTTCCGCTGAGCCTTTCCGGCAGGTTGGGCAAGGGTTGCGAGACCTGCTTGATCAGGATTTCCATGCTGCTGCGACCACTGAAAGCGGTGCGGGCAGTGACCATCTCGTAGATCAAGAGGCCAAGCGCATAGATGTCGGTTTCTGGACGTACCCGCTGGCCGTACGCCTGTTCGGGAGACATGTATTGGGGCGTACCGAAGATGACGCCTTCTTTGGTCAGCGTCGGTTCTTTGGCCTTGGAGCCCTCGACGTATTTTGACAGGCCGAAATCCAGAACTTTGACATGGATTTCGTCGCCACCGGGCTTCACAAGAAAGATGTTTTCCGGCTTCAGATCGCGGTGAACGATGCTGTGTTCGTGAGCTTCTCGAAGACTTTTCAGGATCTGAAGCGTGATTTCGATCGCTTCGTCGTGCCCTACGGCCCCGTTTTGCAGAACCCAATCGCGCAGATTAACGCCATCGAGGAACTCCATGACGATGTAGAAGAGCCCGGAGATCTCACCAAAATCGAAAAGTTGGATCGTGTTTGGATGGCGCAGGTTGCTGGCGTGAAACACTTCGCGTCGAAAACGTTCGACCTCTGCGCTCTTCTTGGCAGCCTCGGGCTTCAGGACTTTGAGCGCGACATCGCGTCCCATCACGTCCTGACGTGCACGGTAGACCACGCCATAGCCGCCGCGTCCCAATTCATCGAGGATACGATAGCGTCCGGCGACAAGATCCCCGATTTTAGGCAGTTGTTCGGCCATCTACTTGAGCTACCCGAGTAATACTGAGCCGTTGCCTCCCACGGAGAACAACGTCACCCAATCAGTTCCCGTTTCTACCACGTCACGCGAATTTTCGGGAGTCTTAGTCGCCGTGCAGCGCGCGAGGGCCTCCCATGCACGACTCTCCGAGGGTGATATCGTGTGAATTCGCAAAGATCGCATCGGGATGTCGTTCAAACCAGACACGAAGATCCGCAACTGTGGTGCGGGCTTCGGCCAAATCATACGCGACCGATTTCCCCATGATGGCAATTCCTTCCTCCGATCTGATTTGCGATTCGGAATACACGGCGTCGCCAACAAAAAATACGGTGCGATCACCGAGGCGACACCGGTATCCGGTATGACCAATGCTGTGTCCACGAAGCGGGACGGCCTCGATCGATCCGTCTCCAAAAATGTCGTGCCCGGCGTCGAGCGTTGCATCGCAGAGATCGAGCTTTTCGACTCGAGGGCTCAGTGCACGAAAATCACCCACGACACACCCCTCTCGCACGGCTTCCATGGGCGTGAGGCCAGTCGAGTACATCCATTCGTCGCGGTCGATATGAAATTGGGCGTGACCGACGCTTTTCATGCCACCGGTATGGTCGAAATGCAGATGCGTCATCAGAACATGGTTGATTTCGGAAGCCCGAAAACCAAGCTGCTCGATTCTTGGAACGATCGCCCATTCATCTTTGAAGACCACTCCCGCTCGTCTTGCGAGCACACCGATGAGCTCGCCCGCATTGGCGGGGCCTTCCGGGCCGAAGGGGGCATCAATCAGGATGGGGCCGAGCTCTGAATGAACCAGCAGCGCAGCCATCAAAGGCAGGCGGACTTTTTCGAAGCCGCCGCCCTGATTCCAAAGCCCACGGCGGGTCTTGATATAGCCGCAATGGAACAACCAGAATTGTTCGATATTCGCCATTCTACGGCTTCACTTCGTCGAAAGCCTTGTCCAAGACAACGGCGAGTTGTTCGTCCGTTCCGTAGAGTTCTTCGACTTCCCGTGCGCGGCTTAACGAGTCGATCCAACGGGAAACGGTTTCGCGGCGATTCGATGAACGCAGCAGTTTGCGCAGCATCAAGTCTTCGAGTGCCTCGACCATGCCAGGCCCTTCGACGAGCTCGATCATCTCGGATTCCACCAGCATTTCGAGCGCGCGATGGCAAAGCAATGACGCCATTTCCATCTCTGGAGTCATCTTGACGGGCGGGTCAGCGGCTTCGGCCTCGGCCTTCTTGCGTGCTTCGTCTGCTCTCAAGATCGCGGCGAGTTCTTTGAGCAGGTCGTCTTGTCCGCCGCCCAAATCATCGTCGTCATCGCCTTCGTCGTCTTCGAACGAATCGTTCTGCATGTCGACGAGGTCTTCGTAGATGCTGACCAGGAATTCCAGAAACTCCTCGAAATTCTCGAAGAGTGGAAACTCGTCGTAAGGCTGATCGGACGAGATACGGCGAACCTGCGGTTCGTCGTCGATCCAGGATTCAGGTGCAAAATACACGACCTGAAAATCGAAATCAGAGCCGACGATGATGGCCCGCTTGAGGTCTTTGACAGCCTGCCCTTTGGGCTCCTGCTGCTTGTAAACGAATTGATGGCCCGAACGGACATCGTCAAACGACTCACCGGTCTTGGCAGCGGTGGTGCCTGCGATGCCCCAATCGTATTGTTCCAAGCCTTCCATACCGTTATGCAGTCGGAGGAACTCGCGATATGAAGGCGGAATTTTGCGTCCGATTTGTTTTTCGAACGCCTCCAGTTCTTCACGAGTCGCTGGATCGCATAATTTCGGAAAAACAGGCCGGCCGAGCCAGTCGAGAGATTCAAGCGCGGCTTTGAGTCGCGCTGCCAGGTGAGAAATTTCGCTCATGAGTCCTATCTCGGGCATGACGGGGGTTGGAAAGCTACCACAGGTTTACGTGTTCAGAAACGCAGACCGTACGGTGTGAACTGAATGTCGAGCACGCCAAGGTCGACGACCAAGAGGGCAGGGTTGCCGTCCGGGTCTCGGCCCAAATGCGTTTTATACGTCCCGTTGTCGACTTCAAGCACGATCAGGTTAATCTCGTCGATTTCGACGCTGGCCCAGCCCGAACGCGAAGTATTTGCGCGGCGAGTCTTCGCGATCTCTCGGCGAACCAGCCGGTTGAAGTCGTCTTCGCCCGCCTCAGTAGACATGCGGTCGATCGCGGTCTGAGCGCCTTCTTCGTCGACGAGCGCTGCCACTCCTGATTCGACTTGGAAACCCGCATGGGCGGGATCATTCCAGGGCTGCTTCTCGTGTTCGTCCCCGAGTAAATGCGCCAGTTCCCAACGAGTTGCGGGCTGATCCGAGAACTCGACCATGAGGAATGCAATGCTGACCGTGTCGCGCAGGTCGGCGGTCACGATATAGACGGGATAACGTCCGGATGGGATTTCGACCTCAAACGGTTCGGTTTCAGGCGAGTCGAAGGGATCGCATGCCACAAGGCGTCCGCTACGCATGCGCAGATCGGCAATACGCCGGCGTTCGACGGCAATTTCGAAGCCAAGCGCTTGCAGCCGAGAGGTACCCTCGGCGCGAAAGAGATCAGGGGTCATAGGTCGTATTTAGCGCGTACAGGCCCGCGCAATGGCCACGAAACCCTCGACGTCCAAGCTGGCTCCGCCAACAAGGGCGCCGTCGATGTCGGGTTGAGAAATGAGTTCGGCGATGTTTTCAGATTTGACGCTGCCACCGTAGAGGATGCGCATCTGTGAAGCGATCGTCGTACCGTAGAGTTCGGCGATGAGTTTGCGGATCTCAGCGTGGACTTCCTGCGCTTGCTCCGGTGTCGCGGTTCGACCCGTGCCAATGGCCCAAATGGGCTCATACGCGATGATCACACGCTTTGCGTCTTCATTCGAGACTCCGCTCAGCGCGGCTTTGACTTGGCGAACGACCTTGGCCGAAGTTTTTCCTGCCTCGCGTTCGTCGAGTGTTTCGCCAATGCAAAGAATCGGGATCAGGTCGTGGGACAACGCCGAGCGGACCTTTTGGTTTACCAGTTCATCGCTTTCGGCGAAGTACTCGCGTCGCTCACTATGACCAAGGATCGCGTACTTGCAGCCGAGGTCTAAGAGCATCGTGGGCGAGATTTCGCCGGTGTAGGCGCCGTGCTCGGCCCAGTGCATGTTTTGTGCGGCCAAACCGATCTGGCTGCCGCGCAGAGCGTCTGCCACGACGTTCAAGTAGGGGCTTACCGGCGCGACAACAATGTCGACACCACGTAGATCGCGAGTGCCCGAAGCCAAGCCAGCGGCCAGCTCACGTGAGCCCGCGCTATTCTTGTTCATTTTCCAGTTTCCGGCGACGAGTGGTGTTCGCATGTTTAGCCTTGAAAGGTGATGAGCTTGTTTTACTCACTGGGGGTCGGATTGCAAGACGGAGTGGTCGGAACAAAGGAACTGAGGCGCTTGAGGTTGAGGAAGAAATCGTCTTTGGTGGGATTTTCTGTTGGTGGGACACCAGGTCGCACAATGTCTGGCATAAAGTGGGTTAATCACAATTTGACGAGCACGAAGGCAAGCCTTCGTTCGAAATTTGACTCGCTTCCCCCGGAGGAATACCTCCACAGATAAGGGAAGAGAAGAGTGGCTTTGGCGAATTCTCCCTCAACCTCAGGCGTACCAGAGGCAATCGCAATCACATTTTGTTCCGAAATGATTCTGTGGGTAAGTGTGGGTGCGTGTGGGACGATTGTCAAGTGATCGGGGGCCTACTTCTCGAACTTCGCAAGATTATCCTGCAGGGACTTCACCAAATCTTTGTCTCCCGCAGCTTTTGCTGCAATGACGCCGGATTTCAGAGCTGCGATCGCCGCTTCGCGATTGCCGAGTTTGAGCTCCGCACGGGCCTGCGCACTGTAGATCCAGGCCGAGGTGCCATGCTCTTTGGCGGCTTCGGCTGCCATCAAAGCCGGTCGCAGCTGCTCCTGCGCCAGCTCCCACTTTTCGCGATCCATGAGCAGTTGCGCATATTGCACACGCGCCTGGGTCGTCGTCTGCGCCAGTAACGGTTGTGCTCTGGATAACTCGATCGCTCGTTCAAACGAGCTCGAGGCGGCTTCGTTTTTGAGTCGGTATTGCAGGCGACCGAGGCGCAGATAGGCGTCGGATGCCCGTTCAATGTCGCCGACTTTTTCGAGCAGAGTCACAGCGGCCTGCAGGTGTTTTTGGGCGTCTTTCGAGTTGTCGATTTTGTACGCCGCTGCTCCCGCGGTGAGGTTCGCAGCGCCCAACATTCCCTCGATTTCCTTGGTGCGGTTTTGGACGGCCTCAAGGCTCTTGATGGCGGCGCGGCACCGTGCCAGCGCGCCTTTGGACTCAAGCTGGTACTCGATCGTGCATAGGTTTACGTATTGCGTGGCCAGCTCTTTTCGATCGCTGTCGGTGTAAATCCGGGTTTCGAGGGCGGCAACGGCTGCTACATAGCCTTCTCGGGCGCTTTTGAGGTCTCCTCGAAGATGCGCTGCTCGAGCACCTGCAATCGTGGCACGTGCTGCAAGGTCCGGGACTCCGGCCTTTTCGAACCGGGTGCCTGCGCTCTTGCATAGGCTCACCGCCCGATCGTTGCCGTTGCGGGCGTAAAACTCGCAGGCGGCGAGCTCCGAATTGGCGATGAGCATGGGATTGCTCATTGTGCTCGATACCTTGGTGGCCGTTCCAAAATAGGATTCGGCCGCTTTGATGTCGCCATTTTGTTCGGCTTGCCGCCCCGACAACGAGTACGCCGTGACCAGCGAGGGCTTATTGCGCATGTTTTTGAAATCCAGAACCAAGCCGTCCAGATCCTTTGCGGCATCCGCCCAACGCCCCATTTCCTGGTAGACCTGGGCGCGCCGCAAGCGATTTCGCGCCTGAGCAGGCACCGATCCGCCCGCGACAAAACGGGCTTGAGCCTGATTGAGCAGCCCCAGAGCATGTGTGTAGTCCCCCGCGCGCGCAAATCCCTCGGAGGTTTTGGCCAAAGCGGTACCAACGAGCATGTCATCCCCTGAATTTCGAAGCAGGGTCAGGTCTTTTTCGTACTCGGTCTCGGATACGGGCTGTCCGCGGAGCTGTTTTACAAAACGAAGGCTTACGCGGCATAGGGCGGCCACGTGGGCATCGTCGCTGTCCGAGGCTGATTTCGCACAAATCTTCAGCGTCGCTTCGGCTTGAGACAATTTGCCCCGGCTCGCCTCAATATGGCCAAGGGTCAGCATGAGTCGACCGATGGCGCGATCGAGCTTCAGCGCTTTGGCCTGAGCCAGGGCGTCCCGCGCTTGTTTTTCGGCCTGGACGTAGTCGCCTTGTTCCCAGAGCAGACTCGCGAGTTCAAGCGTGGCTTCGGCCCGTGCGATGCTGCCCGCAGGGGAATTCTTATACGCGAGCTCGTAGGCTTCTTTTGCGGTTTCCCAATCACCACTCGCATAGAGTTCACGAGCCGAAGCCATGGACGACTCGGCATCCAACGCAAGGCTCACGGCCGGAAACGCCAATGGCGACAAGAGAAATGCGAAAATGAGGATGTTCTTTTTCATGGTCGTCTGGGAATCAGTGTCGTCTGCTGGCATTGTAGTGAACGCGAGTTGTCTCCGCGAGGCATTTTATGCGGCCCGGGAAACTCAGAACATGATTGGATTTGGTACGAGTGTTTGGAGTCTGGATGAATAAATCAACGTCATTTGCCCTGCTTTCATTCCTAGGAGCGGCACTTTACGGCCCCGGGATTGCGGCCCATGCCGATGAGCCCTTGGCCGAAGAAATAGTGGTTTTACCGGACACCGTCGTTGTTAAGACAAACTTTGGCGTCTTAGGTTCCCATTTTGATGGATTTGTTTGTGAGGAGGCTTTTCTTGGCGGCGATTCCTTTGAGGTTGCGGTGCTTGGACCCGACGAATGGGTTGCGATTGGAGAGAACGGCATCTGGGTCACCCGAGACGGGTGCAATTTCGACAAGGTCGGCGATGTGTCCGTGGCGCCAACAGATGCGACTGTCGATCTTGAGAGCGGCCTGGTCGCGTTCGCACTGAATTCCCCAAATGACGGTGGAATCTGGCTCTCTGAGGACCGCGGGGCGACCTGGACTCTGATTCTTGAACGGGAGGATTTTCAATGGACGGGCGTGCGATTTTCGTCGTCTGAAAAGCTCATCGTCTCGGCCTACGATCGTTTGAACTCGGGCGCGGCCCACCTGATGGAGATCACGGTCGCAGACGGAGCGCTGCTGGACCGACCGATCGAGGGGCTGAGTTACCCGTACCTCTTGGACGCCAGGGACGACACCGTTCTGTGGCTTGGCCGATCGGAGACCCAGAATGTCTATTTTGGTTCGATGTTCGACCCAACCCTGAATATTCGTCCGATCACCAGTTGGCCTACCGATGCACGAGTTATCAGCGAGACCAAAGTGGTCGTTGCGGGGATGCTTCAGCAGCGTGGGCTGGCTGAAGGTGAGTTGGTGGACGGTGCTTTTGTCTGGAACGACCTCGCCGCGACAACCACGGCCTTATGCGTCACGCCAGACGCGGATTCCTACCTGGTATGCGCTCAAAGCCGATTTGATGAAGGCGATGTGATGCGAGTAAGCGGGGCAGAATTGAGTTCCGAGTTCCTGTTTACGGACCTGCAGGGCCCTCGTGATTGCCCAGTTGGCTCCGAGGTGCAGGCGACTTGCCCAGTGGTGTGGCGTGAACTTTCGCGGACCCTCGGACAAGATCCAAATATTGAGCCCGGCGCGGACGTCGGCGCAGACGCGGGGACAGATTTGGGGCAAGACATGGACGATTTGTCGACCGTGCCCATCATTAGCGCCCCCAGCAAAGATGAGACGTGCTCATCGGCCGGCGGAACCCCGATCCTTCTATCCCTACTTGGCCTTCTGGGCATGCGACGAAAGAAATGACCTTAGATCCAGACATTCAACGACGTATCAAACCCTTCGCTACAGGCGCGGCGATCGGTTTGGTGCTCTCCGCCATCTTGTTAATGTATTGGAGCAAATCGGACACGGGGCCCGTATCCGACGACAAGGTGGTCGTGGCGATCAGTGCTTGCGATTTGAAGGCTGGCGAGGCGCTGGAAGAGCGTTGCGTCGAAAAAAGGGAGGTCGAATCGCGTTATGTTCCACCAGGAACCCTGCGATTCTCTTCGATGCACCCGCATTATGGCAGGCTGCTCGCCGTCGATTTGCCTACGGGAAATGCGATTCGTGAAGAAGACCTAAAGTAGGCCGAATCAATCGTTGGGGCCGATCTCTTCCCAGTCTGGATGCTGCTCGTCTTTCGGGTCCGGTTTGGCTTCGCCTGCTTCGGGCGGCAAGGTTTCGCCGACGACCTTCTTGAAAAGCCATCGAGATCCCATCGATGAAGCCATACCCGCAGCAAGCGTGAATGGCCCATTCGCACCCGTCACCATGATGACGGCCAGAGCACCTGCCAGCCCAGCCGAGGAGGTCACAAAACCGCAACTTGCTTCGGCCGCAACGTGTTTTGCCGCCCCTGCGGTGTCGATTCGGCCGCCTTTGACAGCTTTCGCGGCATGCCAAGCGCCCATCGAACCTTCGACAACCGCACCGGATACACCCGCGCGGCCGCACATGGCGGCGAGTTCCTTGATGACGCCGGTATTCGCGGCACGCGTGACAGAACCGACCGTAACGACGTCCTTAGCCGTGCGCGCAGCGGTTTCTGTGGATTTGAGAGCCTCATTTAAGAGTACGTGTCGAAGGGCCATGAGTGTTCCTCAACCGTCGTAGTTGTCAGTATCAACTTCACAAGAGTACTAAATAGATAACGTGAAGTAACGAATTTCGATTCCCGGGAACCTGCAATGTTTTTGCTTCGTGAAGTCCGTCCCAGCGACCTCGACGACTTATTCGAGCTGGCCAAACGACTTAATACGTTGAATTTGCCCGCAAATCGCGATGTTCTCAAGAAGAGAATTGAATACAGCCGATCCAGCTTTGGCGGTCGTTTTGATGATCATCAAGATTGCGAATACATCTTCGTTTTGCGCGATCTTGATGCAGATAAGGTGATCGGGACCTGCATGATCATCGCAAAACACGGAACCTTTGAGCGTCCGGCGGTCTATTTCAAGGTCAACGAGGTTCAGAAATACTCGACGACGATTTCCCGGCATTTTGTCCATCAGACGCTTCAGCTTCATTTCGATTATCGAGGCCCCACCGAGATCGGAGGGCTGATCCTTCATCCCGATTACCGTGGGCATCGCCTGAAGCTCGGTAAGCTGCTCTCGTACGTGCGCTTCCTCTATATCGGCATGCATCAAGCGCGTTTCGAAGACGAGTTGGTGGCAGAATTGCTGCCCGAGTTGAACGAAGACGGCACCAGCGAGCTCTGGGAACACCTCGGGCGTCATTTTACCGGTCTGGATTACATGACGGCCGATAAAATGAGCCGCGAAAATATCGAATTTATTCGCAGTCTTTTTCCGTTTGAGCCGCTCTACACGGCGCTCTTGCCAAGTGATGTCGAAGCTAAGATTGGCAGCGTTGGTCCTCCAACAAAACCAGTCGAAAAAATGCTGAAATCCATCGGTTTTGTTTACGACAAAAGCATCGATCCCTTTGATGGTGGGCCGACGTTTCGTGCACGTACTCAGAATTGCGATCCGGTCCAACGCACGACCTCCGAGACGTTCATCGGCCTTCTACCCGATGATGAACCCGCCGATGGACTCGCGATGATGGGCTACGAATACGACACCAAATTGGTCAGATTTCGTGCGGTGATGGGCGAGTACAAGCGGGAGGCTGATGGCGTCAGATTCAGGTCTGTGGCCGCTGATAAGTTGCGCGTAGAGCCTGGCGAGTCTCTGGGATTTTTGCCGCTCTCGGGGCCCGGTTTGATCGACCTGTACTGAAGCCGGGATCGGAATCGCTTGCAGCGTCGGCGCGCCCGCGCTAAACCCATCCACCTTCGGGCATTTGACCCTCTTATTGGTGAATGAGTTATGGCCGGCATCGGAATCATCACAAACCCACACAGTCGGCGAAATCGTCGGTTTCCCGAACAGATGCGCCGACTCGCGTATGTGTTGGGCGACAACGACACCTACGAACTGACCAATAAGATCGACGACGTCGCGACCGTGGCTGAGCGTTTCAAGAAGTCGAAGATCGACATTCTTGCGCTGAATGGTGGCGACGGCACGAACCATGTCAGTCTTTCGACATTCATCGATGTCTACGGTGACACTCCGCTTCCACGAATTACGTTCTTGCGAGGCGGTACGATGAATACGATATCAGACGCCATCGGTATCAAGGGCACGCCTTCGCGACTTTTGGCAAACCTGGTTGAAAAATACTACACCGGCGTACCATTTGAGACGACCGAGCGGGATATGCTCAAGGTGACCGACGAACTGGGAAGCCGCTACGGATTTATTTTTGGGAACGGTGTCGTTTCGAATTTCCTGGACGTTTATTACGGCACTGGTCATCCATCACCCACAACGGCCGCGGTGCTACTGGCCAAGACCGTGGCGAGCATTCCCGTGGGCGGGAAAATGATCAAAGACGTTTTTAAGCCGTTTCGAGCGTCGTTGGAGTTTGAAAACGAATTTTGGGAAGAGCGAGACTACACCACGGTGATCGCGTCGACGATCGACCAGATTGGGCTTGGATTTCGTCCTTTCATTCGGTGCGAAGAACGCTCGAATTCATTTCATCTGTTGGGGATCACGGCGGGGCCTTTGGGCATCGCTTCGATGTTGCCAAAAATTCGGATGGGGCTGCCCCTTTCCGAAGATAAGGCGCGTTCCAGGGTCACGTCGCGTGCAGTTTTTAAGTCGAATGAACCCATCGTCTATACGATCGACGGAGATATGCACACGGCGAACGGAGAAGTGATTCTTGAGTCGGGGCCGCGGATCGAAGTGATTTTACGATGAAGCTCCCCGTTCAAAACCTCACCGTCAGCGAGGCACCGAATTGGCAGGGGCTTCCGCCTTGGGAAGCTCCGATTGGTCCCCAATTTAATATCGCATCTTATTTGCCTGCTCGTGCGGCGGAGCGTCCTGGTGCAAAAGCGATCGTGGTGCCCGAGACCTATAACTCGCTTGGGAAACGCTCGTACAGCCACCTGACTTTTGCGCAATTAAATCGCCTGTGTGACGCCTATGCCCACGGGTTGGTGGCCGTTGGTTTTAAGCGCGGTGACCGAACGCTGATGATGGTTTCGCAAGGATTGGAGCTTATCGCGCTGACCTTTGCCCTGTTCAAGATTGGCGCGGTTCCGGTGCTGATCGACCCTGGTATGGGGCGAAAAGGGCTTCTGCAATGCGTGCAGGAAAACGCTCCCGTGGCGATGCTCGGCATCCCCCGTGCTTTTGTTGCAAAAGCTTTATTTGGAAAAGCATTTAAATCAGTTAAAAAATCGGTTTGCACTCAAAGTATTTGGTTTTCCAATGCCAGCGCACTCGATGAGATCGCGCGATTTGATTTGGGAGAATTCAAAACAGTCGACACCGAACGCGATGAGCTTGCCGCGATTTTATTTACCTCGGGTTCCACGGGGCCGGCCAAAGGCGTTCAATACACGCACGGCATTTTTGACGCGCAGACTCGCGCGATTCAGGCGTTGTACCAGATTCAGCCTGGCGAAGTCGCGGTCCCCGGATTTCCATTATTTGCACTATTTTCGACCGCCATGGGCATGACGTGTGTGGTTCCAGACATGGACCCGACCCAACCCGCAGCTGTCGATCCCGCCAATATTGTCGAGGCCATTCACGACCATGCTGCCACGATGGCTTTTGGCTCGCCGGCGATTTGGAACGCGGTGGCTGGGTATTGCGAAGAGTATAAAATTACGTTTCCGTCGATGACCCGTTTGTTGGCCTTTGGCGCGCCGATCAGCCCGCTGATGATGGAGCGTTACCGAACTATTTTGCCCAATGGAGCGATTCATACACCTTACGGAGCCACTGAAGGTCTGCCGGTCGCCTCGATCTCGAGTGTCGAGGTGTTGAGCTCCACTCAGGTCGCAAGCCGTGCGGGTGCGGGGATGTGCGTTGGGCAGCCTGCGGAGAGTGCGACGGTTCGAATTATCGAAATCACTGACGACCCCATCACCGAATGGTCGGATGCGGTCGAGGTTCCAGTCGGCGTGGTGGGCGAGTTCTGCGTCAGTGGCCCTCAAATCACGCGCGTCTACGATTCAAGGCCGGACGCGACCCTGGCGTCGAAGATCGCCGATGAGTCTCAACCCACGGGATTTTGGCATCGCATGGGCGACGTCGGCTATCTGGACGATACAGGCCGGCTTTGGTTTTGTGGGCGAAAATCGCATCGTGTCGAAACCGAAAAAGGCACCCTTTATTCGGTGCCTGTCGAAGCGATTTTTGAGAACCACTCGGATGTTTATCGTGCTGCGATGGTTTGGTTAGGGGAGCGTCCGGCTCAGACACCGGTGATGGTGATTGAGCCGCTTCCTGGTAAATTTCCGCAAGGAAGTCGACGTCAGGAATTTGAGGCTGAGTTGCTTGAGTTAGCCAAGGCTTCAACGACGGCGACTCAGATTGAACACGTGTTGTTTCACCCAGCGTTTCCCGTGGATAAACGACATAACGCGAAGATTCATCGCGAAGAACTCGCGGTGTTTGCGATCTCCGAGCTAAGGCGAATCGTGGCGGAAACCACCGGGGTTCGGTACGACTAGATTAGCCGGGCCATCCACCGTCGACATTGACGACGACTCGACCTTTGCGTTCACGACTTGATTGGCGGGCGAGTGCGGCTGCAAGGTCGGCAACCGCGAAAGTTGAGTCGATGGGCACCTCAAGTCCATCGCTGAGCCATTCTCCGACTAATTCGAGGTCGTCTTGTCTGGAAGCAACTTGAACAAAATGGCAGCTTTTGGACGAAAATAATGTGCTCATTTTGCCCGTGACCAAGGCTGCATTAGGCAGGGTCGTCACGTAATTCCCGCTTGGTCGCAGAATGTTGGCGCATTGTGCGAACGTGTGCACCGCTGGGGTGTCGAACACGACGTCGTAGGCAGGCTCGCGGCCCAGGGGGTCGTCGCTGCGGTAGTCGATGACGTCGTCGGCTCCTAACGCTCTGACGCGTTCAAAATCTGCCGCGCTGCAAATCGCGGTGACATGGCCACCGAGTCGTTTTCCGATCCCTACAGCCACAGCTCCAATGCCCCCGCCTGCGCCTACGATCAACGCATTGCGCCCTTCTTTGAGTCTGCCAAGGTCGCGTAGGGATTGAAGGGCTGTCATGGTGACGGTGGCCGCAGCGGCCGCTGTGTCGAAGCTGACGTCATCTGGTTTGGCTGCCAATTCATCGCGTGGGATGACAACGCATTCCGAAAACGTCCCCTGCCGTTGCGACGGTTTGAAAGCGAGGTGGCCCCAAACGGCTGTGCCCACGGCGAGGTCCGAGACGCCTTCGCCTAAGGCGTCAACGATTCCCGAAAAGTCCCATCCAAGGACCAACGGCGTGCTGTAGGCGTGAAGGAATCGGCCCACCATGCCACCGTGCAGCACTTTTCCTTCGGCCGGGTTCACTGATGCAGCGATAACTCGGACACGAACTTCATTTGGCCCGGGTTCAGGCACCGGAATCTCGGTCATTTTGATCTGACCGGCGGCTCCCGCCATGGCTCGCATTTTTTGATTCAAAGATTCTCTTCACGTTCGGAGTCCCGAACGTTCGTGCAGGTTGATAACCGTTTAAACGTTACCCTGATGCGGTCAAAAGACAACCGCGGTGGGCAGGGTTCGTTCGGTGAACGATCCGTCCCCGACCTGTCCGCGGTCATTGCGGCCCCAGCAATAGATGGCGCCACTGGTGGTGCGCGCGCAGGTATGAGTACCGCCTGCCTGCACTTCAACAACGTTCGATAAGGCGACGCTGGTTGGCGTGTATTGCGTCGTAAACGACCCAATCCCGAGCCGTCCGTTGGTGTTGTCTCCCCAGCAATTCAAGCCTCCCAACGAGTCAATGGCGCAGGCGTGTCGCTCGCCGACCGAAACGAACGGATAGGTTCCTGCCAGCAGTTGTGGAATCGACGTGGCTCCTACGCCAAATCCGACTCCAAGTTGACCGTAGGTGTTGTCTCCCCAGCAGTACACTTGGTTGCCCTTCTTTGCGCACGACGAGTAGGCGCCAGCGTCGACGTAGTTCAGACCGCTTAATGCTAAACCGTTCGCGTTCAACACGGGAATCGGCACATTTTGAGCGCCGCTGTAAGTATAATTTCCCAGCTGTTCGTATTGATTTCGTCCCCAACACAGCGCGGTGCCGTTGGTGGTAAGGGAGCAGCCGTGGTCGACCCCGGCGCTCATTTGAGTCGCGTTGAAAAACGTCGTAGACGTTGGAGTACCGGAATCAAAATTCGAACCGTCGGCCAACTGGCCGTAGGTATTAGAGCCCCAGCAATAGGCGCTGCCGCCGCTGATCGAAGCGCATGTGAAACTGGTTCCCGCAGCGATATGTGTTGCGTTGGCGACACCGCTTACGGTCACGGGCACCGGGCTGTCGAGGCTCGAGACGGTTCCCAGTTGCCTGTCGAAATTCCCACCCCAACACATCACGGTACCGTTCGAGCGCCGGGCACAGGTGTGGTATCCGCCGGCCGTGATCTGAACGGCGTCGGTTAGGCCGCTAACAAGCACTGGGTAAGCGCTGTCGGTGAAGGTGTTATTTCCAAGGCGTCCGTCATCGTTGCGCCCCCAGCACTTGACCGTTCCGTTCGAGAGACGCGCGCAGGTGTGTGCGTATCCGGTGGCTAATTCCACAACCGCGCCGGTCGCTACCATGCAGGCGCTGGTATTATAGGCGCACGTGTTTGAGCAGCTGAGCGTGCCGCTGCCGGCACCCAGGCTGGAGCATGTTGCGTTGTTCAAATTTGAACCGTCGCAGGTTTCGTTGCTTTGCCGCACGCCATCACCGCAATAGGTGGTCGTGCCCGCGACAAGGTTGCATTGTGAGTTACAGACTTGGCATGACATCTGGCCATAAGGGCAAGCTGTTGCTGGTGATCCGTTATGGTCACAGGCTTCGACCGACTGTTTGATGCCGTCGCCGCACGTGCCGCCGCTGGTTCCCGCGACCAGCTTGCACTGTGAATTGCAGACCTGGCATGAGGCCTGGCCGTAAGCACAAGCAGTCGCTGGCGCGCCGTTATGATCGCACGTTTCTCCACCGTTGGTTTGGGTTTGCCCGTCGCCGCAATAGCCGGTGACTTGACCCGGGACTAATTGGCATTGAGCGTTGCAGACCTCGCACGACATTTGACCGTACACACAGGCCAGCTGGACAGATCCGTTGGCGTCGCATTGCTCGCCGTCATCAACGACGCCGTCTCCGCAGGTTTCCAAAACGGGGCAAGCCGAACAGCTTCCACCGCAATCGACGCCGGTTTCATCGCCGTTTTGGATGTCATCGGTGCACGTGGCGGCACTCGTGCAGGGGGCACAGTTTCCGCCACAGTCGATTCCGGTTTCGCTGCCGTTTTCACGGCCATCATCACACGTCGGAAGCACATCACAGGCGGCGCAAGGTCCCCCGCAATCGATGTCATCTTCGGCACTATCTTTGATGGTGTTGTCGCAAGACGGCACCAGACAAACCATCAGTTTTGTATTGAATTCTTCGTCATCAGCGCACTCGGTGTTTTCTTCGACACAGGTCGTGCCCATGCACGTGAAACCAGCGGAACAGGCGGGAGAACAGGTCGTGGATGCAGTGGACTTCTTCTTGCCGTCATCACCACAACCAATGGCCACAACGGCCGCCACGGCCAAAACTACGCTCCAAAATCTCATATCATCCTCGTCGCCAATTCGTGTCCTTTGGGTCTACCCAATCGACGCGAAAGTCTCAACTGAATGAGTCTGAAACTCAGGCGCTTCGTCAAAAGACAAGAACTGGGGTGTTTCGGTCGATGAAGGTCCCGTCGCCGACCTGACCCCAGACGTTACGGCCCCAGCAATAGACCTCGCCGCTGCTGGTGCGAGCGCACGTGTGGGTGCCTCCGGCCTGAACTTCAACCACATTCGAAAGTCCAACGCTCACGGGGAAATTTTGGTTTACGTAGGAACCGATTCCGAGTCGTCCGTTGGTGTTGTCACCCCAACATTTCAAGCCTCCCAGAGAATCGGACGCACACGTATGGCGCTCGCCGACGGTCAGAAATGAGTAAGAACCGGCTACGAGCTGAGGAATCGCGGTTTCTGTGACTGTGGGGCCGACGCCGAGTTGGCCGTAGAAATTCTCGCCCCAACAATAGACTTGGCTGCCTTTCCGCGCACATGCCGAATAAGCGCCGGCCTCGACAAAATTTAAGCCGTCTAAATCAAAGCCGTTCACGTCGATGACCGGGATCGGGATGGTTTGGTCGCCTGCGTAAGCGTAGTCATAATTCCCCAGTTTTCCGTAAGCATCTCGGCCCCAACACATCGCCGTGCCGCTGCTCGTAAGCGAACACCCGTGGTCGACTCCGGCGTCTATCTGGGTCGCGTTATAGAACGTCGTTAGGCTTGGGAGGGTGGAAGACACGGTCGAGCCGTTGGCGAGCTGACCGTAGGTGTTTTCGCCCCAGCAATATGCGTTGCCGCCGGCTACCGATGCGCAAGTGAATGAAGTGCCGGCGCTGATGCTGGTGGCGTTTGTGATGCCTGGGACCGCGACTGGAACCGAAGAATTAGTATTGGTGCCGTTGCCCAATTGGCCGGCGAGGTTACCACCCCAGCACATGACGGTGCCGGTCGAGCGTCTGGCGCAGGTGTGATAGCCGCCTGCCGAAATCTGGACGGCGTCCGTCAGGCCACTGACCAAAACCGGAGTGGAAACCGTGTTGGTCGTGCCGTCGCCGAGTCGACCGTCCGAGTTCAGTCCCCAACACCTCACGGTGCCATTGGCAAAACGTGCACAGGAATGGCCATAACCCGTGGCCAGTTGAAGCACCGCAGAGGTGCCGATATTGCAGGCGTTTGTGTTGTAGGTGCAGGTGTTGGAGCAACTCAGAGGGCCAGTACCTGCCCCAAGGCTTGAGCAGGTTGCCCCATTCAAATTCGAGCCGTCGCAAGCTTCATTGCTTTGGCGCACGCCGTCGCCACAATAGGTGGTTGAGCCTTGAACAATCGCACACTGCGAGTTGCAGACCTGACATGAGGTTTGGCCATAGAGGCATGTGGAACCTGGGGCACCGTTGTGGTCACAGGCTTCGTTGGCTTGGCGCACGCCGTCGCCGCAGTAGGCGGTTGAACCTTGGACCAGCGCACATTGCGAGTTGCAGACCTGACACGAGGTTTGGCCGTAAGGGCAGGCAGAACCTGGGCTGCCGTTATGGTCGCAAGTTTCGTTGGCTTGGCGCACGCCATCGCCGCAATAAGAGGTTGAACCTGGGACAAGCGCACATTGCGAATTGCAGACCTGACACGAGGTCTGACCGTAAGGGCAAGCAGTTGCGGGTGAGCCATTATGGTCACAGGCCTCGACCGCTTGTTTGATGCCGTCCCCGCACGTGCCACTGCTGGTTCCAGCAACGAGCTTACAATCTGCGTTGCAGACCTGGCACGAGGCCTGACCGTACGCGCAGACTGTGGTTGGCGCTCCGTTATGGTCACAGGTTTCGCCACCGTTGGCCTGGGTTTGTCCGTCGCCGCAATAGCCAATCACCTGGCCAGGAATAAGTTGGCATTGAGCGTTGCAGACTTCGCACGAGGTCTCCCCGTAGACACAAGACAACTGCACCGTGCCATTTGCATCGCATTGCTCGCCGTCATCAATGATGCCGTCGCCGCATGTATCAATGACGGGACAGGCTTCGCACGATCCTCCGCAGTCGATGCCTGTTTCATCGCCGTTTTGGCTGCCATCATCACATGTAGGAGCGATGACGCAGGCTGGGCATGAACCACCGCAGTCGATGCCTGTTTCATCGCCGTTTTGGCTGCCGTCTTCGCATGTAGACGACTCGCAAGGTTCGCAGGGTCCGCCGCAATCGATGCCGGTCTCATCGCCGTTTTCACGACCATCATCACAGGTCGGAAGAACATCGCATGCGGCACAAGGTCCGCCACAATCGGCGTCGTCTTCTGCGCTGTCTTTCACGCCATTATCGCATGAGGGAACGATGCAGACCTTGAGTCTGGGATTGAACTCTTCGTCGGCATCGCAATCTGAGCTTATCTCGACACACGTTGAGCCCTCGCAGGTGAACCCGGCGGCGCAGGCCGGGGAGCACGTCGTGGTCGACGGTGCGGGCATCTTTTTAGCAGTGTCTCCGCCACAGGCGATCATCGTCAGAGCGCTTGCTGCCAATACTAGTTTCCAGAATCTCATGCAGACCTCTTCATCCATACGTGTCCGCTCCTTTATTCACGCTCGGTCGAAACGATTCAACTGAAGGTGTCTGAAACTTCAGTTGCGACATCTTGCCGCATGTTCTCTGGTCGCGATTTCTGGCACGTTCTTGGCGCATTGATTTTGGAGTTTGCATGCGAACATTTTTTAAGACAGCAATTCTGATTGGCCTGGGAGCTTCGGCGTGTGGCGACGACACCGACGCCCCCAATGAAACCACGACACAGGCGGTCTCGATTGATTTCGCAGGACAAGTGGCAGGTGCCGACTTTTCATGCGCTCAGACCTACGACCTGGGGACGGCCGCTACGCCTTCACAGATCTCAGATTTTAAGCTCTACGTCTCGAGCGTTGAGATGCTCAAGGCCGACGGAACCGCCGTGCCGGTAACGCTGGAAAACGACGGGAAATGGCAGGATGACTCCGTAACGCTGCTTGATTTCGAAGACGGAACTGGCGCCTGTGCCAACGGCAACCCGGACCTCAATTTGAGCGTCAAGGGCGAGGTGGCCAAGGGTGAGTACACGGGCGTTCGGTTCAAGCTTGGTGTGCCTTTTGAACACAACCACGGTGATGCAGCGACCGCGCCGGCACCGCTGAACTTGGTCTCGATGTTTTGGAGTTGGCAGGGTGGATACAAATTCCTGCGCGTCGATGGCAAAGCGAACGAAGGTGGATTCCGCGTGCATTTGGGCAGCACAGGCTGCGTGATGGGATCCGACGATGCCATCGAAAGCTGCGCAAATGAAAACCTGCCCGTCGTCACCCTGAACGACTTCAATGTCGCGACGGAACGAGTCGTGGTCGATGCTGCTGCACTTTTTGCCGGCGTGGATATGACTCCAGACATGGACAACAATTCATCGGTCTGCATGTCCACACCCGACCACACGGCCTGCAATCAGGTGTTTCCAACACTTGGGCTTAAATTCGGCACCACACCCGCTGGGAATCAGACCGTGTTTTCAAAAGCGAACAAGCCGTGAATTCCGCACGTCGAGTCCTCATTTTGGGGGGCTTTCTGACGCTGGGTGCTTGCTCGATGCGGATGGATTGGCCGGATCATCGCGTCAACGTGTCGATCAGTTCCAGTCAGACAAAAAACAACGTGATGGTCGACGGGTTCGAATTGGGACTCGTCGGCGTTACGCTTAAGCCCTGTCGGCAATGGTCGTTGATGAATCTAATTGTCAGCGACGCGTATGCCCATTCGATCGAATCACCTGATTATTTGGCGGTGAACGCCATGTATTCGGGCGAGTCATTGAGCCTCGGAACGATGCGGCCCTTCGAAGGCGAGTATTGTTCTGTTGTGTTGCAGGTTGCCCCGCTCACCCAGGGCGGAGCGAGCATTCACGTTTGGGGAACTCAGGAAGGCCAGCCGATCGACGTGCGCGATACTCGTCGATTGGAGCTCGAAATGGCCCTGAATGAATCCGCGTTTGCGGGCTCCGAACGACATTTAAAAATTAATCTGGATTTTGACCCGTCGAGTTGGGTGGCGCCATCGACGATGCAATCTGACGATCCTGGTTTGGAAGTTCTTTTGAAGATCAAGGAAACCACGCGATGGGAAATCCAGGGAGATTAATCGTGGTTCTGGGCCTCTGGCTCAGTCTGTCATCCATTGCCTATGCTCATCATCCCGTATCTGAGGCCGGGGCGTCTCGGGTTGAGCCTTCCACACATTTTGAAACCCAATTTGAAACGGCCTCTTTTGATTTTGGTGGCCGTGAAGTGGGGTCGTGGCAAGTCTTGTCTTTGAGGGCCGAATATTCGTTGGTTCCACGATTATCTGTGTCTGCGAATGTTCCGTTCGCCCTCCTGAATTTTTCAGACGGCCGCGCGGCGATGGGACTTTCCGATATCGAACTCGCCATGAACGGATTGGTGTACGCGTCGCCCCACGGAGGAGCCATCATCAGCAGTGGTCTGGGTGTGGCCCTTCCCACCGGCGTGGCTGCGGATGGTCTGAGCGCAGGTCATTACGAAGGAAGCGCCTTTGTGATGCTATCAAGCCAGGTTTCGATAAAGCTGAATCTATACGCCAACGGCACCTATAAACACGCGTTAGGGGACGGCGTCGTCGCCACTGATTCGCTCTTTCCGCATAATAATCGAGAATTTGATTTTTCTCAGGGGGCTCAATGGTTTTGGACTCCCAAGACGTGGACGGAGCTGGTGACACGGGAAGTGATTTCGTGGGAGGATTCGTGGGGTGACCTGTGGGAGGCCGGATTCCGTGTCGGTTTCCGAGTCGCAGATTCCTTCAGGCTGTCTTCGGGTGTCTGGCTGCCCTTGAGCGGCGAATCCCGAACTCTGTGGCGCGCGAACCTAAATCTTGCGTGGTTAATCGACTGATATGATACCCGATTTTAAAGACGCAAAAATTCTGGTCGTCGACGACGATGAACGCCTGAGAACTCAGCTCGTAAACGCGATGAATCGACGCGGATTGGTGGCCGTTGGTGCGGGTGATTACGACTCGGCAATTGCGGCCCTTGAGGCCGCTCCTTTTGATTTTGGAATTTTAGACCTGAAAATGCCGGGCCAAAATGGGCTGGAATTATTGCGCGACATGAACCAGCGGTGGCCCGAAGTAGCTGTGGTGTTGATGACTGGTTACGGCTCGATCGCGACAGCCATCGATGCGGTCAAATTGGGTGCGGTTAATTACGTGCAAAAGCCGGCCGACGCCGACGATTTGCTGGCGGCTCTTGAACGGGGCATCTCGGGTCCTCTCGGGGAAGCCACACAAGATTATACGGCGCCCACCCTGGCTCGCGCCGAGTGGGAGCATATTCAGCGCGTGCTCGCGGATTGCGCAGGAAATGTGTCCGAGGCCGCGCGAAGACTCGGGGTTCATCGCCGAACCCTTCAGCGGAAACTCAACGCGTTGCCGCCTCGGGATTGATGATTCTGAGGGTTGCAACTGTGCCTTCTTCTTCATTTTTGATCACAAGTGTCCCGCCCAGTTCTTCTGCGACCTTTCGAGCGACAAAGAGACCAAGACCCATCCGATTTGGATTGTCTTTAGTGCTGTAGAATGGCTCAAAAAGACGTTCGAGGATGTCGTCCGGAACTCCCGGTCCGCGGTCTTTGACACGGATCTCAACAAACCCCGAAACCAAGGACCATGAGACTTCGACGCCCTCATTCGACGCATCGAGTGCGTTTTGGAGCAAGGCCGTGATCGATTCGATGATGGATTCGACCGGAATGTTGAGGACTTGTTCTGGACCGCGGATTTCGATTCTGTCGGGTGCCGATACCCGCCCCAAAGCGGTTGTCATCAACGTCCGAACGTCGACCCTTTGACTGGCTTCACCAAGCTGTTCGCCGGAACGCGAGGACAGTCGCTGCAGGATGGAGCGGCAACGTTTGGTTTCTTCACGAATGATTCGGGCTTCGGCCGCGAGTTCGGGAGTGGCCTCCAGCGCGATTTCCAGTTCTTTTGAGGTCACCGCAATCGTAGAAAGTGGCGTGGCCAATTCGTGCGCCGCTCCGGCGGCTAGAGTCGTCAGGCTTGCAAGCTTGTCGTAGCGCGCTGATCGGTCGCGCGCTTCTTCGAGTTCCGATTCGCGTTCGTGCAGTTTCTTTTGCAGCGCGACCACAAAGTAGGCGACCAAAAGGGCCGACGCCGACATCGCCACCCACATGCCTTCAAGG
>Ga0100393_10000702_pt1 | contig 35864 bp, 32 predicted proteins | sample CryGeymeta201517_FD_81546 | JGI IMG/M metagenome (GOLD analysis project Ga0100393, IMG submission 81546) | Groundwater microbial communities from Crystal Geyser aquifers in Utah, USA - Crystal Geyser metaG 2015-17 | ecosystem: Environmental > Aquatic > Deep subsurface > Groundwater | place... | reverse complement strand
TTTGGTTCTTTCTTTAACTATTTCTTCTAAAGAAGAGTAAGATTTCTGGATTTCTTTTGCCATTTGGTTAAAACTCTGGGTAAGTTCTCCTATTTCATCAGAAGATTTTTTTTCAATTCTATAATTGAATTTCCCTTTGGCAAAAACCTGAACCCCTGTTTTTAATTCATCAATCGGGTCTAAAATAATTTTTTTAAAAAATAAATAAAAAATCAGTATTAATAAAATCAGCCCGGCCGCCATTATGGTAAGAACCTTTTCTTTTATAAATTTTAAAGATTCTCCAAAGGGCGCAAGAGAAAGTCCAACATCATAGGTACCATATTTCACTCCTGACAAATGAATAGGGGCGGTGATTCGAAAAATTTTTCCTTGTTGCTCTTTTAATTCCTGGCTTAGAAATTCTGTGCTTTGGAAAACAGCGTAGTTATCAAGGTCGCACTCCTTTCCTATTAAATTAGAATCAAGCGAAGCTGCTGTCTTCAGCTTCTCTTTTTCAAATAAATTAATGTTTACCTTAATAATATCGGGGTTAAAGTAAGTTACTCTAGAGATAGTTTCTTGAAGTTTTGCTTCATTCTTCAAGTCTTCAGAACTAGTAAAACTAGTTTGTAAATAATTGAGAGCTCCAAAAGCTTGCTGTTGAAAAATGCGAAAAAATACTTCCTCTTGATAAGATAAAATAAAATAAATAAGGGAGAAAAAAGTTATCAAAGAGGATACTAAAACTATACTAATAATTTTTAATTGCAGGGACATAATTCAAGATAAAACTATATTAAATTAGGTTACCATAACTTAAGGTTTTGTTCAATTACCGCGCTATCGTTCTGAGGATTAGACAGTTTTTTGATTAAACTATAAAATTCAAAATTAAGTAAAAGGCTTTCGAGGTTCTTTCTATTGAAGTTCCCGAATTGACATTTTTTAAACTCGAAGCCAATAGGAACGTTGTTTCTAATTTGAACTAAATTTTTGCTAAGAAAGGCTTGTTTTTTTTGAGAAAGCAAAAGGTTTCTCAGTTTTGGTTTGAGCTCCTCTATGTCTCTGTTTTGTTCTTCTAATTGCTCATAAAGGTTCTCTATGTTTTTAAACTTTTTAATTAATTTTATAGCTGTTTTTTCTCCTATGCCAGCAACGCCAGGAATATTATCAGAAGGATCGCCTCTTAAAGCTTTAAAGTCGAGAAGTTGCGAAGGTGAAATTCCATATTTTTTTTCAACTTCGGCAACATCATATAAAACAACATCTTTTACTCCTTTTCTTAAAAAATAAACTTTTGTTTGAGGGTTAACTAATTGAAGAGTGTCTAAATCGCCGCTTAAAATAATAGTTTCTATTCCCGGGAGAACCTGCTCCGCACCAGAAACTTCGTTTCGGTACGGGGTAAATTTTTTAGGAGCAAGCCTGGCAATAGTTCCAATAAGGTCATCCGCCTCAAAACTTTCTTTTTCAAAAACCTGAACCTGAAAAGCTTTTAAAATTTCTTTAACCTTCGGAATTTGTTGATATAACTCTTTTGGAGTAGGGGGACGCTTTGCTTTATATTCTTTAAATTTTTTGTGACGAAAGGTTGGGCCAGGAACATCAAAACAAGCAGCGATATAGTCTGGCTGAAACTCTCTAATTACTTTTAGAAAAACCAACAAGAATCCATAAACAGCGCTAACCAATTCTCCTTTTTTTGTTGTCAAGGGAGGAAGGGCATGATAAGCCCGATGGATGATAGAATTGCTATCTATAATAATCAAACGTTTCTTTTTTTTCTCCATGTTTTAATAATAGCACAAATAAAAAATCCCCCGAAGGAATAATAAAAACGAAATATTAAAAACAAAAGATTAAAAACATTCACCCCGCACCTTTTGTCCTTTGCTCAAGTTTAATCCGTAACTAATTTTAGTCATTTCTTTTGATACCTGTCAAAAGGTGCGGGGCAGGCCAAAAATGCAAAATTTTTTAAGTTTTTAATATGTATTTTTAAATTTTTATTTTTGGTTTTTGGTTTTCACGGTAATGTCTCTTCTTTTCTCATCTATAAACTCAAATTTTATCCATATCGCATTCTTGGGTACGATTTTCTGGGCTCGCTCGGCCCATTCAGCAGCAACAATATTCTGGGGATTAGAAACAACCTGCCCAAAACCTAAATCTAAAATTTCTTTTTCCTTTTGAATACGATAGCAATCAAAATGATAGAAATTCTTGAATCTCCCATCTTTAATCTTAAATCTTTTCATAATAACAAAAGTTGGGCTGAGGATTTTTTCTTTTATTCCTAATCCCTTGGCAAAACCCTGTAAAAAAGTAGTCTTTCCTCCTCCTAATTCTCCAACTAAAGCTAAAACCACAGCCTGGTTTTTTACCTGCTGATTTAGAACCCTCTTGGCTAATTTTTTTCCAAGGTTCTTGGTTTGGAAAATACTATGGGTAATATACTTATTTTTCATAATTGACTTTTTAATAAAAATAAAGTAGTTTTAAAAAAACATGCCAGAGTTTATCAAAATAAAAAACATAATTGATGAAGCTATAAATATAACCATTCTAACAAAAATCAATGCAGATGAAGATGCAACCGCAGCGGCTTTAGCTCTTTATTTTAGTTTAAAAAATCTTAATAAAAATGTAAACCTCCCTGCGGTAAAAAAACTGCCCCCGCCTCTATTTTTTTTATTAAAACAGCTCCAACAAAAAACTTTTCTTATTTCTCTTAAAAAAGATGTATCTGAGATTTACTATAAAAAAATCCAATCCGGAATTAATCTTTATTTAAAACCAAAAACTGAGCAAATAAACTTAGAGGATTTTTCTTTCAAGAACATCTTAGCTCGGGAATTTAATAATTTTGGAGAAGCAAGCCCTTTTCCAAGAATTGATACTCTGATTACTTTAGGATTACAGAATTTTCAGGAAGTAGAAAAATTTCTAAATGGCGCCTTGAGCCAACCTTACCCAGCCAAGATTTTAAACGTTGATAACAACTTTCTTAATCAGAGATTTGGAGAAATTAATTTAATAAAACCTTACTCATCTCTTTCTCAAGCTATAGCTTACCTTCTAAAAAATTTAGATGAAAAACTCATTAATAAAATTACTGCTGACTGCCTTTTAGCTGGAATGGTCTCCTCTGCGGGAAACTTTCAAAAGCCAAAAATCACTCAAGAAATTCTCCCAACTATTAATTGGCTAATAAAAAAAGGGGGCAACCTGCAGTTAATGCATGAAGGGAAAGGAGAGCGGCCATTAGCTCGGGCAAAAATCTTAGATAGAGTCCTAAAAAAACTAAGTTTCTTAAAGGAACAAAGCTTATATTTTTCATCCTTAACAGAAAAAGATTTTAGAGAAACCGAGTCCTGTTCAAAAGATTTAAGTTTTATTGTTGAAAAAGTGAAGTTTTTTTTAAAAATTCCGTCTTTTTTACTCTTATGGGAAAGTTATTCTTCAAAGCTCACGGTTAAAGGTATTTTTTACTCCAAAGAAAGAAAATTACTAAAAAAAATTAAAGAAAATTTTGAGGGAACGTCTCGAGGTGATGGAACTTTATTTTTAGTAAGGGAATCCAATATCCTCACCGCCCAAAAAGAAGTTTTAAAAACATTAACTTAACCCCGTTGGAGATTTGTTCTCTTCGTGTCTTTCCCCCACCCTTGTAATCTCTAACGGGGTAAACACTAAACAAGTTATAACTTATGGAAAAAATCACTGGTAAGATTAAAATCCCAAAAGAATTCTTTGAACAATTAGTGCCAAAAATAAAAAATGTCATTGATTTCAAAAGAGTTATTGAAAAAGCCCTTTTAGAAAACACTTCTTTTCTTTTGCAAACCTTTTTGACCGGAGCAATTATTTTAGGAAGTTCTGACCTACATTTAGAAGCCCAAGAAAAAAGGATTAAACTAAGAGCTAGAATAGACGGACTCTTACATGATATTTTATTCCTTGATTCTAAAATATATCTAGGGCTTCTTAGTAGAATCAAATTAATCTCTGGGATTAAATTAAATATTGAAGATATGCCCCAAGATGGAAGATTTTCTATTTTAATAGAAGACACTGCTGAAGAGCAAAAAAGAGAAATTGAAATAAGGGCATCTATCCTGCCCGCTGAATTTGGCGAAGCAGTGGTTTTAAGAATTTTAAACCCAAAAAACTTAATCAATTTAGAAGATTTAGGGTTAAGAGAAAACCTGGAAAGAATCTTTAATAAAGAAATTAAAAAACCAAACGGAATGATTGTTGTTACCGGACCTACGGGCTCTGGAAAAACCACTACCTTATATGCTTTTTTAAAAAAAATTAAAAAACCGGAAATAAAAATAATTACCATTGAGGACCCTATTGAATATCATTTAGAAGGCATATCCCAAACTCAAGTTGCCCCTAAAAAAGGTTATGATTTTGCTTCTGGTTTAAGGTCAATTGTGCGTCAAGACCCCGATGTTATTTTGGTAGGAGAAATTAGAGACCTGAGCACCGCTGAAATTGCTCTCCAGTCGTCCTTAACCGGACATCTGGTTTTAACTACTTTACATACAAATAATGCTGCTGGGACAATAGCTAGATTAACAAGTTTAGGGGCAAAACTATACAACATTGCTCCAGCTATAAATTTGATAGTCGCCCAGAGATTAGTAAGAAAAATTTGTAAAAAATGCGCTAAAGAAAGCCTTATAAATAGAGAGGAAGAAAAAAAACTAAAAGAAACCATGTCTTTACTTCCTAAAAATATAAAAATTTCTGAGACTTTCAAAGGGGTGAAGATTTTTGAATCAGTAGGATGCGCTGATTGTAATTTTACGGGTTTCAAAGGGAGAGTAGGAATTTTTGAAGCAATTTTAATAGATAAAGAAATGGAAAAATTTATTCTTAAAAATCCTTCTATGGGTGAATTTGAGGATGAGGCAAGAAAAAAAGGAATGATTTTAATGAAGGAGGATGGATTTTTAAAAGTTTTAGATGGAATCACCACTATTGAAGAAGTAGAAAGAGTGGTAGGAGAATAAAAAAACCCCTGGGCTGGGGGCTAATACTTTAGCTATACACTGAAAGTTCAGGATTTTCTTGAGGAGTAGCCCAGAGAACATCCAGACTATCCGGGTCAGAGAAAATCCCTACCCCCAGCCCAGGAGTCATTTTAAGAAATAAAGTATAACATAGTTTGAAATGACTGTCAAGAGTAAAATATCTCAACTTAATCAAAGGAATGAGAAAATCGACTCTACGCTTCGACCTCAGTGTTGGGAAGATTATGTTGGGCAGGAAAGAGTGAAAAAAAATCTGGGGATTATTATTGAAGCGGCAAAAAAAAGAAAAGAAGTCCCAGAGCACCTGTTATTTTATGGAGGGTCAGGCTTGGGGAAAACTAGTTTGGTTTATTTAATAGCTAAAGAAATGGGAGTTGACATTCGGATAACTTCTGGCCCAGCGCTTGAAAAAGTGGGTGATTTAGCAGCTATTTTAACCAACCTTCAAGAAGGAAACATCCTGTTTATAGATGAGTGCCATAGGGTTAATCGGCTTATAGAAGAGTATTTATATCCAGCGATGGAAGATTTTAAACTCCATATAATTTTAGGAAAAGGTCCGATGGCAAAAATTATGGAGTTGAATCTTCCCCATTTTACTCTAATCGGAGCTACTACCCGATTAGCTCTTTTATCTCCTCCTTTAAGGAATAGATTTGGCGCCACCTTTCAGTTAAATTTTTATCAAATAGAAGATATTGGAAAAATCATTACCAGGTCAGCTAAAATATTGGGTCTGGAAATTGAGAAAGAAGCCATTAAAGTTATAGCCAATAGCTCTCGCTTTACTCCCCGGATAGCTAACCGACTTTTAAAAAGAGTAAGAGATTTCGCTCAAGTTAAAAACCAAGATAAAATTACCCTTGCCCTGGCTGAAGAATCTCTCTCTTTTTTAGATATTGACCAAAAAGGTTTAGAGAAAGGAGACCGTTTTCTTTTAGAAGCGATTATTAAAAAATTCCAAGGGGGACCTGTCGGCCTAAGGTCTTTAGCCGCGGCTACTTACGAAGAGGAAGATACAATTTTGGATATTTATGAACCCTATTTAATGCAATTAGGATTTATTGAAAGAACTCCCCAAGGACGAATGGCAACTAAGTTAGCCTATGAATATCTAAAAATGAAATGGCCGAACACTCAAAGTTCTTTAGTTTAAATATCCTTCTATTTTTGCTATTGTTAACTATCCCCCTTAAGGAATTAAGGGCGGTTAATAGTTTGGATGTGGTCGTTAACGAAATTGCCTGGATGGGAACAGAAACTTCTTATTATGATGAATGGATTGAACTTTATAACAATAATGATTTCCCTGTAGTTCTTTCAGGTTGGAAATTGAAAGTTGCTGGCAAATCTTTAAAAATTAATCTGTCCAAAGAAATCCCTGCTAAGGGTTTCTATCTTCTAGAAAGAACCGATGAGAGCACTCTCCCTGAGTTTACTGCCAACCAGATTTATAATGGAGCTCTTTCAAATCAAGGCGAGAGATTAGAACTCTATGATAATTATGGAAATTTGATTGATTTTGTTGATTGTTCTGTTGGTTGGTTCGCCGGAGACAATAAAACCAAACAAACTATGGAGAGAAAAAATTCAAAAAATTCTGGAACAAAAATAAATTGGCAAACCAGCTTACGGCCGAATGGGACCCCAGGAGCCCAAAATAGTTCAGGAATTCAATTAAAACAAGAATCCGAACCAAAACCTTTCGAAAATGAACTTTCTCAAAAAGAGAGTAAAAAAGAATTAGCCGCAATAAACGAATATTTTCCTGAAAAATTGCCTTTTAATTCTTTGCTAATTGCTTTCTTGATGGCTATGCTTTCTTCAATAATTATTCTATTCCTTAAAAAAGAAATTCAAAAAGATATATAAATTATGTCGGGACACAGTCATTACTCAAGTATAAAATATCAAAAAACTACCACCGATGCTAAAAGAAGCAAGGATTTCTCTAAATTGGCCAGAGAAATTATGATAGCCGCTAAAGAGGGAGATGACCCAGAAACCAATTCGAAACTAAGAGTGGCAATTGAAAAAGCAAAATCTATAAATCTCCCTAAAGAGAATATTGAAAGAGCAATAAAAAAAGGCATTGGCCAAATACCCGGTCAAAAATTAGAAGAAATTTTATTAGAAGCTTATGGTTCTGGAGGAATTGCTATTATTATTGAAGGAATCACTGATAATAAAAATAGAACCATAGGGGAAATTAAACAAATTTTAACCCAAAAAGGAGGTAAATTAGTTAGTGAAGGTGCGGTAAAATGGCTCTTTGAAAGAAAAGGATGTATTACAATAAATCCCAATAGCCAAACCCCAATAACCAAAGAAGAATTGGAATTAAAAGCGATAGAGGCTGGAGCTGAAGATATTTATTGGCATAATACCGGCCGCGAGGCCGAGCCTCGCCAAGGGCGGGATTTTTTAGATGTCTATGCCAAAATTGAAGACTTGGAAAGAGTAAAGAAAAACTTAGAAAAAAAGGGAATCAATGTTGAGTCAACAACCTTAGATTGGGTGCCTAAAGAAGAAATTAAAGTTGGCCAAAACTCAAGAAAGAACTGCCAAAAGCTTTTTGAGGATTTAGATGAAAATGATGCAGTCCAAGAAATCTACTCCAATTTAGCTTCTTCCTGAGTTATTAGTTGCTCGCCTGTCAGCTAGTTCGCTCGCAGGCGAAGTCGGACGGGTAAATTGTAAAGTTGTCAGTTGCAAGTTATTAGTCATTAGTCATTTAGTTATTGTCAAAATTATGATTATCATAGGCATAGACCCGGGAATAGCCCATCTGGGATATGGCATCGTTAAAAAAGTGCATGGTAAAAAAAATAAGCTTCAAGCTATTGATTATGGCTGTATCATAACAAAGCCAGATTTAACTGACGGAGAACGATTAAGTAGAATAAACAACGAACTTAACAAATTAATTAAAAAATATAAGCCAGACATTATGGCTGTGGAAAATATTTATTTTTTTAAAAATTCCAAAACAGCGATGCCTGTGAGCCAAGCAAGGGGAGTAATTCTATTAACGGCGGCGAAAAAGAAAATCCCAATCTATGAGTTTACTCCCTTACAAATAAAAATGGATGTTTGTGGTTACGGTCGGGCGGAAAAAACTCAAATCCAAAAAATGGTAAAAATCCTATTAAACCTAAAAAAAGCGCCCCAGTCAGACGATGCGGCAGACGCTTTAGCAGCGGCAATTTGCTGTGCTAATTTTTTAAAAAATAAGATTGCCATTCAAAATTTGGGCGGGCAAAGAAAAACTTAGAAGGACCTCAAACTGGTTAACTATTTCTTTATTTTTACGAATTTCCTCTTACCAACCTGAATTACCGTTCCCTCTTTTATTTTAATCTCTTCCTTCCAATCATTTTTAACTTTTGACTCTTGATTTTTATTTTTTATCTTCACTCCTCCTTGCAAAATTAACCTTTTAGCTTCGGACATTGAGGAAGCTAATTTAGTTTTTGTTAGAAGGTCTAAAATATTCAAAATGTCTTCTTGAATCTTAGCCTCTGGAACCTTGGAGGGTAATTTTTTTTCTCTAAACACCTTCTCAAATTCTTTTTCTGCAACTTGGGCTGCTTTTTCACCATGAAAGAGGGCCACAATTTGTTTGGCTAATTTTGTTTTAACATCTCTCGGATTAACTTTTTTTTGTTCTAAATCTTTTTTAATTACCTCTAATTCTTTAAAGGGAATTCTGGCGCACAGCTCAAAATAATCGGGGAGTAATTTATCCTCCATCGACATTATCATCCCGTATATTTGTTGAGGGTCGTCGCTTATGTTAATAACATTTTGCCAACTAGTGGACATCTTCCTTCCATCCGGACCAACAATCATTTTTAAAGTCATAATATCCTGGGGTTTTTGCCCAAAGAATTTCTGAACCATCCTGCCGGTTTTTAAATTAAAAAGTTGGTCAAAACCCCCTATTTCAACGTCGGCCCTTATTGCCACAGAATCATAGCCCTGGAACAGGGGATAATATAGTTCATGTAATCCTATTGGTTTTTCTTTCTCCCATCTCTCTTTAAAATTCCTTCTTTGAATCATTTGTTGGGCAGTAAATTTCATAGAAATTAAAAGCAGGTTTTTAATAGTTAAGCGGCTTAACCATCGGCTATTATAATAAATCTCAGTCTTTTTAATATCTAAAATCTTGCTAATCTGGGGCAAGTAATTTTTCATATTTTGTTGGACTTCTTTTTCAGATAAAGGTCTTCTTGCTGAGGTTTTATCAGAAGCGTCTCCTATTTGAGCAGTAAAGTCTCCAATAATTAAAATAATCTGATGGCCTAATTCTTGAAAATCTCTCAATTTTAAAAGCTGAGCGGCTCTCCCTAAATGTATATTGGGACCAGTGGGATCAACGCCGTGTTTTACTCTTAATTTTTTACCAGATAATAATTTTTTCTTCAAACGGTCTTTATGGATAATCTCTTCTATCCCTCTTATAAGAAGCTCTTCTATTTTTTGGGGATTTACAATGGGTTTCATGTTTTATACCTTTTTATAGTTTAATAATACCTTAAATTTTAAATTCTGTAAAACATAATTGAGACAGGTTTTTGTTCTCAAAAATTAAAATGAGTGGTAAAATACATAAAGTATGCCCAAAAGAAAAAGGGTTCTCAAAATCTACCAACAAAGCAATAAAATAAAAAATGGCTTATTCTTTATTTTAAAAGTTGTTTTAGGAATTCTTGGTTCTCTTATTTTGGTTGGAGTGAGCATATTTCTTTTTTATGCCAAAGATCTCCCTAGGCCAGAAAAATTCACTGAAGCCCAATTAATCCAAGCTACAAAAATTTATGACCGAACAGGAGAAATAGTTTTATCCAGTATCTATCAAGAAGAAAAAAGAACTTATCTTGACTTAGAAAAATTCCCTGAAATTTTGAAAGAAGCCATAATAGCAACAGAGGATGCCAGGTTTTATCAACACCCGGGAGTTGATTTTAAGGCTGGTCTCAGAGCCCTGATGGTTGATTTAAAACTGAGGGCTCCTAAGCAGGGCGGTTCAACTATTACTCAGCAGCTTATTCGTTCTATTTTTTTAACTAATGAAAAAACGATTGAAAGGAAATTAAAAGAAATTATTTTAGCTATAGAATTAGACAAAAAATATTCCAAAGAGCAAATTTTAGAATGGTATCTTAATCAAATCCCTTTTGGAATCAATATTTATGGGGCTCAAGAAGCTTCTTTAACTTATTTTGAAAAACCTATCTGGGAAATAAGTCTTGCTCAATCAGCAATTTTGGCAGCAATAATCAAGGCTCCTGGTTATCTTTCTCCTTATGGAGAGCATTTAGATGAGCTGCTATCTCGGAAAAATTATGTTTTAAATAGAATGCAACAAGAAAATTTTATTGGTGAAGAAGAGGCGGAAGCTGCAAAAAAATCAGAAGTAGAGTTTAGCAAGCTTCCTAAAACTTTAGCCCCTCATTTTATAACCTTTGTCCGGCAACAATTAGAAGAAAAATACGGGGAAAAATTTTTAGAAACTAAGGGATTGAAAATTTACACCACTTTAGACTGGGGATTACAAAAAAAAGCAGAGGAAATCGTTAGAAAGGGGGTAGAAAAAAACAAGAAAGCCTTTGGAGCTTACAATGGAGCATTGGTAGCGATAGAACCAGAGAGTGGAGGAATTTTAGCTATGGTAGGGTCGGCTGACCCTAACGCAGAATCTTTTCCTTTAGGATGTAACCCAAGAAAGACTTGTAAATTTGTCCCCGATTTTAATGTTGCTACCCAAGGAGAGAGACAGCCTGGCTCCTCCTTTAAACCTTTCGTTTATGCTACGGCTTTTTCTAAGGGTTTTGACGATAAAACTATAGTTTTAGATGAAGAAACAAATTTTGGCGTCTTTGGGGGAAAAGCTTATATTCCTCAAAATTACGATGGCAGGTTCCGCGGGCCTGTTACCCTAAGAGAAGCATTAGCTCAATCGTTAAATGTGCCTTCGGTGAAGGTCTTGAACAATTTAGCCGGCCTAAAAGACAGTATAGGGCTAGCCAAATTAATGGGTATTACTACTTTAGAACAAGATCCTTCTTTTTATGGGTTATCCTTGGTTTTAGGAGGAGGAGGGGTAAAATTATTAGATATGGTTGCGAGTTATAGTGTTTTTGCCAATAATGGCTTTAGGATTTCACCATCCCCTATTTTAAAAATTGAAGACGCTAAAGGAAATATAATTTATCAAAATAAAAAAACTCCCAAAAAAGTTTTAGAGAGTAGTGTTTGTGATTTAATAACAGATGTTTTATCTGACAATCAGGCAAGGAGCCCAATATTTGGAGAGAATTCCAGTTTAAGGTTTGATGAGCAAAAAGTGGCAGTAAAAACTGGGACAAGCGACGATTATGTTGATGCATGGACTATTGGATACGCAAAAAATATTGTAACAGGGGTATGGGTTGGCAATAACGACAATAGCGCTATAGTAAGAGGATTAGGAATTTCTACCGCTGGTCCGATATGGAGAGCTTTTATGGAAGAAGCTATTAAGGATTAACTAAACAACTTACAACTTACAACTTTAGGTTGGTTTAATTGGCATTACGATATATAGATAAGTAGGATCACCTATCGGCTTTAAGACACCTGGTCCATTATTATCCTGGAGATCAAAAGAGACCTCAGAGCTTTTCATATTTAATAATCCATCTAAAATAAACCTCCAATTAAAAGAAGTTTCAATTTTTTCTCCTTCTATTTGGGCCGGCAAATTTGATTTACTTTCTCCAAAATCAGGGTCCTGGCTAAAAATTTCAATTATTTTTGTTTTGGGATTTATTTTTAATTTAACCTCATTAATCTTTCCGCTAAACAGGCTAGCCACTTTAATTTGCCTTATAAATTCTTCCCTATTTAAAATTATTTTAGTTTTATATTCTTTTGGGATTATGTCCTGATAAGAAGGATACTCCCCTTCAATTTGTCGAGAAATCAAATTAATTTCAGGATGGTCTGTTTCTTGAGAAAATGTTTCAAATAAAATTTGGGATTCTGAGAAATAAATTTTTATATTTTTTTGGGTTTCATCTAAAATATTTATTAATTCCCGCGCCGTTTTTTGGGGTAAGATAAAATTTACTTCTTCAGAAAGGATGTTTTTATATCCTGAGTTTTGAGAAAAATTCAAGGTTTTTTCCGCTAATCTAAAACTATCCGTAGCCACGAACTTTACTTGGTTTTTTAAAAAAGAAAAATAAATCCCTGAAATTTCAGGCCTAATTTGAGATAAACTCGCCATATTAATCACGTCAAGTAATCCTTGTTTGATTTTTTTATTATCTATTTCAATAAATTTTTCTTTTAAAAAACTAGGGATGATTGGAAAATCTTCTGCTGAAACGCCCTTGATTTGAGTTTTATAATTCTGACCCTCTATAAAAAGAGTTTTATTTTTTTCTTTAATGTTTATTTTTTCATCAGGAAAAGAGTTTATTAATTGATATAAAAACTTAACCGGAACGGCTATTTTTCCTTCTTTTTCAACTTTACACAATCCCCACCACTGGATTCCTATTTCTAAATCAGTAGCAGATAGTTTTAAAAAATTACCACTAGTATCTATAAGGACATTATTTAAGACCGGCAGGGTTAATGTTTTTCCTGGTATTTTCTCAGTTAGACTTAATCCTTTTTTAAAATTTTTACTTAAAATAATAATTTCCATAAAATTATATATTTAATAATAATTATTATATTTATATTATTTATATTTATTATTATTAATTATAAAGTTGTAAGTTGTAAATTATAAGTTATGTGTTGTAAGTTGTAAGGTTATTGGTCGTTAGTCGTTAGTTATAAGTTGTAAATTATAAGGGGAGAAAGTGTTAACTTTTAGTAGTATATTTGTTTCTAAATTTTTCAGTTTTTTTTACTCTTGAAATTAATTGACAATTTGTTTTTTTATTCTTTAACAATTTTTCAACAAATAGTCCACCATATTTTTAAATTTTTAAGCGCTGTAAACCCTCTGTAAAATTAATTCAACTTCTTGATTAAATTTTTCGTTTTCTTGAAATTCTTTTTCTATTAAATGACAGGCATGGATAACTGTGGTGTGGTCTTTCCCTCCAAATTTTCTGCCAATTGCTGGGAAAGAAAGATTTAACTCTTTTCTTAATAAATACATAGCTAATTGTCGGGGCCTGGCAAACTCTTTTTTTCGGGAAGAATAAAAAAAATTTTTATTGTCTAAATCATAAAATTCATTTATCACCTGGATTATCTTTGAGGGGTTAGTGAATCTTGATGGGGATACAATAATATTTCTTAATAATTTTTTAGTTTCTTCAAGGGTTGGAATTTTGCCGTTTATTTTTTTAAATACTATCAATCTATTTAAGGCGCTTTCTAATTCTCTAATATTTTTTTGTATATTGGTAGCAGCATACTCCAAGATTTTAACTGGAAAGTCCGCATTTTTTTCTTGACTTTTTTGTTTTAAAATAGCCAACCTTGTTTCATAATCAGGGAACCCAATATCTGCCACCATTCCTCCTTCAAAGCGCGATTTTAATCTTTCGGTAATAGCAGGGATGGCTTTTGGCGACCTATCAGAGGAAAGAACAATCTGTTTGTTTTCTTGATAAAGAGTATTAAAAATATGAAAGAACTCTTCTTGGGTTTTATCTTTGCCGGCAAAAAATTGCACATCATCAACAATTAAAATATCAATTTTTCTTAAGTCTGATTTTAATTCTTCAATATTATGATTTCTGATTGAGTTTACCACCATAGATATTAATTTTTCAGAAGGAATGTATCTTATTTTCTTTTGAGGTTTTATTTTTGAGGCTTCGTTACCCATTGCTTGTAAGAGGTGGGTTTTCCCTAATCCTACCCTTCCGTAAATAAATAAAGGATTATAAATTCTACCTGGGTCTTTGATTGCGGCAGTAGCAGCCGCTGTGGCTAATTCATTGAAAGGACCTACCACAAAATTCTCAAAATTATATCGAGGATTTAAATTAGTTTCTTTGTCAATTTCTAATTCCAAAAATCCCAATTGTCCAACCGATACATCGGGCGGTTCTGTTTTAGGGATACTTTTAACTTTTATTTTTACAGAGTCAACTTTGTAGGTTACTTCTTTTACGCTTTTATCTAAAGCCCAGAGAATTTTTAAAATTTCTTTATGATATTTTTGTTCCAACCACTCTTTAGAGAAAGAGTTAAGGACCGAAACAATGACCGCTCCGTTTTCTTTGGAAATTATTTTAGTGCCAGCAAACCAGGTAGCAAAATTTGCCGGGGAAGTATTGAGCTGAATTTGAGCTAAAACTGCTTGCCAAAGTTCCTCAAGGGTCATAACTTTAAATTCAAAATTATAAAATAATTTATTAATTCATTATTGCGGCTTCGCCGCATAATTGTTTCGCTCGGTCAAGATGTAATAATAAATTCTTCCATCTTTCCCTTGCTTACAATTATTGCGGCTTCGCCGCATAATTGTTTCGCTCGGTCAAGATGTAATAATAAATTCTTCCATCTTTCCCTTGCTTACAATTATAAACTGAATGAACAGATAAAGTAAAGAGACTTGGAATCTAAAGTAAAAAAGCCCCTTGGTGTAAAACAGGTGGAGAAACTGTGCACAAGAATCCTTAAAGAAAAAATTGACCAAAATAAAAGAATCTGATACTATAAATATTACTTGTTTCAAATTACAAATTTAGAGAATATGAGTATCACTTATCATCCTAAAAAGAAAAAAAGGAAGCGCGCTCATGGATTTTTGGTTAGAAAAAAGACAAAAGGAGGGAGAAGGGTTTTGGGAAGAAGAAGAAAAAAAAGAAGAGAAAAGTTGACAGTATAAAAAGTTAAAACGATATTGTGCTACCCAAAGCAAACAGACTAAAAAAAAAGAAAGACTTTGAAAAAGTTTTCAAACAAGGGAAAGGAGCCAAAGAAGACTTTTTAATTTTAAAATTTGTTAAAAATAATTTAAACCAGAGCCGCTTCGGGATTATAGTTTCTCAAAAAATTTCCAAAAAAGCAATCCTGCGCAATAAAGTCAAAAGAAGAATAAGAGAATCGATAAAGATGGAGTTAGCGGAGATTAAAAATGGGTTTGATATAACCTTGATAGCTGTCCCCGGTTTAGAAACTAAGAGCTTTCATGAGATAAAAGGAATGATTGATAAAATTTTTGCTAAAACAAAAATTTTAAAAATCCACCCTGTTGTTCGACAGGATGCGCCGTCGAACGACGGGGCAAAATCAAAGAGCAAAAAATGATTAAAAATTTATTTTTAAATACTATCAAATTTTATCAACGGTTTATTTCGCCCAACTTGGGTCAAAATTGCCGGTTTTACCCCAACTGTTCAGAGTATACATTTTTAGCAATCGAGAAATATGGATTATTCAAAGGAGGATGGAAGGGAGCTAAAAGAATATTAAAATGTTTTCCCTGGCATCAAGGAGGAATTGATCTGCCATAAAAATTTAACATCCTGCTAAATTTATTTAGAATTTAGAAAATTAAAACAATGGAAGTACTTATTGATGCCTTTAATCTAATATTATACCAACCGCTTTTTAATGCCTTGATATTGTTTTATGAATACTTGCCAGGACACGATTTTGGCATAGCAGTAATTGTTTTAACGGTCCTGATTAGATTTATTCTTTATCCCCTGATGACTCAATCAACTAAATCTCAAAAAGTTCTCTCGGGGCTTCAGCCAAAAATTCAGGAAATCCAAGGCAAATACAAAAACGACAAAGAAAAACAAAGCCGGGCAATAATGGAGCTTTACCAAAAAGAAAAAATTAATCCTTTTGGCGGATGTTTGCCCCTTTTGATTCAATTACCAATTTTAATTGCTCTTTACCAGGTATTTTTAAAAGGATTTCAGCCGGAAGCAATGGCTGGTCTTTATAGTTTTGTTCCTTATCCGGGAGTAATTAATCCTATTTTTTTGGGCTTGATTAATCTTGCGGAGTCCTCGCTAATCTTGGCAATTTTAGCAGCTGTGGTTCAGTTTTTTCAGTCAAAAATGGTTATGCCGCCTTCTTCTAAAAAGCAGGTTAAAGGGAAAGACCAAATGGCTCAATTTTCTGGCATAATGCAAAAGCAGATGCTTTATTTTTTCCCGATATTCACTTTTTTTATTTTAACTCGACTTCCAGCCGCATTGGGAATTTACTGGATAGTAACCTCGGTCTTTTCTATTGCCCAGACCCATTTTATTTTTAAGAAAAATGATTAAAAATAAACCAAATTCTCCCGAAGGGTTATCTTTGAAGGAGAAAAAAGAAATTCAAAAATTAACAGAAGATTTTTTTCAGAAGCTCGGCATTCCAATAGAAATAGAAAAATTTTCTTTCAAAGAGCAAGTCTTACTTATAAATTTAAATACAACGGAACCCCGAGTTTTAATTGGTCATAATGGACAGACTCTATCTGAAATTCAGCATCTTCTGGGGAAAATAATTAGAAAAAAAATTAAAAAGGATTTCTTTCTGAATTTAGATATTGAAAACTATAAAAAGAAAAAAATAGAATATTTAAAAGAGCTGGCTCAATCATTAGCCGACGAGGTTGTTATTTACAAAGAAGAAAAGATTTTACCCCCTCTCTCAGCTTTTGAAAGAAGAATAATCCATTTAGAATTAGCTCAAAGAGAAGATATTACCACTCAGAGTACCGGCCAAGGGTCCGAGAGAAGAATAGTCATTAAACCAGTAACTGATAACTTATAACCTCGATAGTTTACTTGGGAATAGAAAAATAAATATCGTAGGTTGCACCTATGGTTTTTATTTAACAGAGTTTATCTAGTTGACATTAATTGGAAAGAAGAGGTACAGGGTAGTTTTTTTAGCCAAAGAAACCCTCCGCTCCTGCATCTTCCCATAGGGTCATTACTTAAATCAGCATCACTTTTTACAACAACATCGCAATAACCCTGACAATTTTCCTCATCACAGAGAATTACCAGCCAATTGCCTTCAATCTCAATTGACCAAACATTATTATTCAGGTTTTTTAAACCTGCTAAAGACTGGCAGACTATGTTGCTGGAGAAAGGTTCGCAATTCCCACCCCCCTCAGTTTCGCTACAGAGCTTGATTGAACCATGATATTTTCCTCCTAAGGCCAAAGAAAAAACCCTAATAGAGGAAACCCAATTTTCTATAGAACTGGCTCCCAAATAAAGTTCTAATTCCCCCGGTTCATAATTTTCTTTATCAAAGACCACAGCCCCATACTTAATCAAGAACTCTCCGGTTTCTTTATCTTTTTGATGTTTAAATTTGATTTTTGTAAATTTATTATTCAATTCTCCAAAAGAGGGAGTACTTGCTTGAAAGGCCCGGCAAATTTCTAATCCATTTTTATCATAACAAAGATAAACTCCCGGGGCCTGCCAGATAATTTCCATTGATTTAGGATTGGAAGTAACCGAGCCCGGGCTAATTTCTGTTTTTTCTCCTTTCCAGTTTTTTTCTGGATATAAATAAACCCTTAGGTCGTCTTTATCAAACTGGATTTCCTTCACCTCCTTTTTGAAATCATCCACTGAAGTAGAATAAACAGCTTCAGTGTCATCGGAAAAAATTACCCTTACCCCTTCTCTACCGGCAAGAGGTTCTATATTTATAATCTTCAATTCAGGATTGATAGTGGTTAGAATAATGTAAGAACTGAGGACAATTATTAAACCAATAAAAGCGGAGAAAATTTGGTCTTTAGAGTCGCTCATAACCGATGGATTGCCGGCAGAAGTTAGATAGCGAAAACCGCCCACTACCAGAACTCCAAAGGCAACTAAACCAGAAAGAAGGATAACCAAATTGAAAATATATTCTACGTAACCGGGCAGCATTGTCTTGGTAGTGGGGGGCTCAGTTTCGCCAATCTTTGGGTACTCCACCTCCAACTGAGCCAAACAAAAATTAGCCAGGATGAAAACTAAAGAAAAGACAAAAAGAATTATAAGATATATTTTTTTGTTTTTATGATTAAAAATTTTCATTTTTATTCAATATGGCAGCAAACGAAGTTGCCATCGCTTTTACACTTTGCGCATTCTTGACATTCTGGAGATTCAGGATTTACTTCGCAGACGTCTTCGCACTCTTTGGATAATTTTTTAATAAAATGGGCGTCAATTGCTTGATTACAGGGAGCCAAAATTTTTCCTATACTCTCTCCCCTTCCAACTGCTTCCCACCCCTCTTTGGTTAGAAAACATTCATCAAATTCTTCTCTGGATTTATCAAGTTTCTCTTGAATAATTTCTGTTTTTGTTTTGAATTCTCCGGGAAGACAATCCCAGCCCCAACACCAAACCCATTGTTTATCATCTATTAAAGATTTAATTTTTTTTCGGGAATTTTTGATTTTGCCGGAAGCCTCAGAAATTTTATCAAACTCTGTTTTGATTTCGTTTTCAGGACAAATTTGACCAGCGCAATTTTCAGCTTGGCAGACTTGGCACATCTCTCCTTCTTCGCCGCAAGGAACGCTCACAAAATGGCAAACTGGTTGGCATTTATTAATGTCACATTGATTGGCTAAATCTATCATTGCTTCAGATGCTTCTATCTGCTGGGAAATTAGTTGCTCTATGGAAAAAAGTTCATCTCTAATGCTCCCTGACAATTCAAACGTTTCTTCTAATGCTTCTCCTATAGGAATTTCTTCCGCAAATAACAGTTCCATTTTCTTGAGCCGAAACCTCGCATTTCTTATTATCCTTATTATAAAACAAAACCAAGGAAAACAAAAGTGAGGATACTAACAACCAAGAAATAAGGACTTTTTTATTTTTTATATTTTTTATTGTCATAAATCAATATTAAAAGCTATAAAAAGTAGTACAATAATTTAGATGCTGGGGAGTAATTTCCTTTAAATAGTTTTTCCAAGGATTAACTATGTAGAATTTGTTTACGGTACCATCTAAATAATTCAAACCATAAATTACCATTATGTGGCCATATTTGTTGTAAGGAGGGAAACGGCAACTAATTACTACTGGTTTTCCAGTTAATAAATTGTCCTTAATAACTTGAGGATTTTTTGAGAGAGTAGTTGAAAAAAGTCCGTATTTGGATTGAAGATAATTGCGAGCAGCCGAGTGATAAAGACCTTTATCGTAAGACCAGGCGCCTGCCCCCTGGAGTTCATAGGCTAATTTTTCTGGGGTCATATCCGACCAACCATAATACCTCATTACCGTAGTTAATGAGGTAGGGCCGCAACCAGAAAATTTTACCGCATAATTCTTAGAATCAGTCTGCCTTAGGTTAGGAAAATTAGTTAATTTAAAATCAGTACTTCCTGGAGGAGGCGCGGTGGTGGTAGGCAGAGGGTTGCTGGGGATGAAAGGATAATTTTCTGGCTCTAATGTTTCAGAAATCTCGGTAGTTAGAGCTTCTTGCTGGACAATGGTAAAGTCAGGATGCTCGCAGTAAAAAGTTATTGGGTCAGATATAATATGTCCTTCATATGAAATTTTATTACTTGGCCAATCAGGGAAAGTTAAAATTTCTGATTCTTTGGTTTCAAGAATTTTTTCTTTTATGCCAATTATTTCATTTTGGGTGATTACCGGCTCTTCGCATCCTCCAGTCATTAAAATAGCTGCCATTCTCAAGTCCTGACGGTGTTCATTAAAGTCCCAGCGCAGGCTCCTTAATTCTTTCTGAAAGTTTTCTAAATCTTCAATTGATAATTTAATTTCTTCTATCTTAGATTTAATTGCCTCTTTGTCACAAAAAGCATTTGGGCAGCCAAAGCCCTGGCAATTTTCTCCTCCACATTCTGAAGAACCGCATTGGCAGGATAAGGTTAAGTTTTTTAATTCTTCGTTTAATTCCTTAAAATCTTTAGCTTTTTTCTCTGCCTCTTCTGTTTTTTCTTTGATAAGAGTCAACCTGGTTTGGGCTGTACTGTCTAAAAGGGCTCTTTCAATAAGAACGCCGGTAGGAATTTGAAGACAACTCACCGAACCCTTCTCTTCAATTTTTGGAACTTCAGGCATTTGTATTTCAGGAATATCCTCTTTAGAAATTGAAAAAACAACTAATTGAGGATTGATAGTGGTAAGAATAATATAAGAACTAAGGACAATTATTAAACCAATGAAAGCGGAGAAAATTTGGTCTTTAACATCGGAGATTGTAGCAGGATTGCCCATTGAGGTCAGATAACGAATTCCTCCTAAAACTAAAGCTAAAAAAATAATCAAACCAGAGATGGCTATGAAAAAATTAAAAACATACTTTATATAATCAGGAAGAGCAGTTTTAGTAGTAGTGGGTATTTCTTCTTCGGAAATACCAGGAATATTGGGATACTCTACTTCCAACGGTTTTCCTTCCTGGCTGAAACAAAAACTGCTTCCTGTTAAAAGTAAAATGGAAATTAAAGAAAAAATTAAGAGAATCTTTTGAAGTTTATTTCTTAATTTCATTAACTATTATGTTTTATTTCCATATAAACTACTAAAATCCAGAGAGGCAAACTTCCGACAAAGGGAATACATTCAATAATAAAACACAAGGGTCTGAGCCATTTCATTCTTTTTGCCCATTTTGCCATTTTGCCGATTCTGGCCATAGTTTTGCGACTAACAGTTATCGTCCCAGACCTTAGCCACATCCAAGCTCCAAAGATAATCACTGCTATTACGTCTATAACAATAGAAGCTATTTGACCTATAACTGGGATAAACTCTACTAAAACTTCTCCTGCGTCAACAAAAATTGCCGTAGTTAACATTAACACTGCTTCCGGGGTTAAAAAAGAACCAGCTTCTCCGCTTGCCGTGATTGCTTCTCTTTCTTCTTTTTCTGGTTCCTCATTTTTTGTTTTATGAGTATTAACTTCTTTCTCTTTTGGAGGCATCTTTGGGGTTAACTTAAAGAGCTTTTTTTGCTTGCTTAATTTTTAAAATCTCCTCAGGGGAAGAGGTAATAATTTGGTCCTCGGTATAAGAGGCAACTATCCTGATTGCTACATGTTTTGGGCCGGCAAAGAAAATTCCCTCCCCTACGGGTGTTTCCAAAAGTAAATATTTTTCTCCCTCGGTTAAATTAAAAATCTTTTGGACAACATCAATAGTAGCTGAACTTTGTTTCATTAAAAGTTGCAGGGAAGAATTAGTGATTATCGGTTTGCCGTAGATAGACTTCATAAAATCTGAAATATCCTGGGTAATAGTAGTAACTCCTAACCAATATTTTCTTGCTCTTTTGGCAATTCCATATAAAAAGGAAGCCCCATCTTCTGATTGCATTAACCACCAGGCTTCATCTATCACTAAAATTCTTTTTTTCAGTTCTGCCCTTATGGCGTTCCAGATGTATCTCATAATAATAAACATTGCCATCGGCCTTAATTCATCTTCCATATCTCTGATTCCAAAAACCACTAAAGATTTTTCCATAGAAATATTTGAAGGCTGGTTGAAGAAATTAGCAAAAGTTCCTTTGGTGAATTTTCGTAATCTTTGAACTAAAGACTGAGCTCCCTCCATTGTTTCTAAAACTTCTTCTAAGTCTGACATTACGGGAATTTTTTGAGACCAGCTTGAAGGGTCAGATTCTGTGGTGATATCTTTAGCGGCATAGGTTTCGCTTAATGCCCTGTCCATAATTGCGTCTTCTTCCGGGTTTAACCCTCCCAACATTATTCTCATTAATCCAACCAAGTTCATGATATTTCCCCTTAGCGCATCTTCCGGTTTTTCATCTTCTCGAGGAGAAGGCAGGTCAAAGGGATTGATATGATTCTCTGAGCCCAAAGATATTTTAAAGAAAGACCCTCCTGCCGCCTCGGCTAACATTTGATATTCATTTTCTGGGTCAATGACAATACTATCCACTCCTGCCATCAGCGACCGCAATATTTCCAATTTTACAAAATAAGATTTCCCAGCTCCGGATTTGGCAAAAAGACAGAAGTTCGCGTTCTCTAAAGTAAACCTATCAAATAAAATTAGAGAATTATTGTGCTTGTTGATTCCATATAAAATTCCTTCATTGGAGCTTAAATCAAAAGAGACGAAAGGGAAAACCGAAGATAAAGGAGCAGCATTCATGGTAGTATGAATTTGAAGTTGGTCTAATCCATAAGGGGAAGAAGACATAAACCCTTCTTTTTGTTGATACAAAGCTGGTTTTAAATAAATTAAACGAGATTCCAAAATTGATCTTAGGGTGGTTTCAGTTTCGCTTAGTTGTTTTTGGTTATCAGCATAAACAGTAATATACAATCCAAATTTGAACATTTTTTCTTGAGCTGTTTGAAGGCTGTCTCTTAGTTCCTCTAAATCTCTGTAGGCAGTTTCCAGGGCTGGGTCTCTTACCAAACCCTTCTCTTCTCTCTCCATAATCTCTGCTTGAACTTCGGTTACTTTTTTTCTTAATTGTTTTAAAACCATGCCAGTTTCAATAGGGTGAAAGAAAAAAGAAATATCCAGAGGTATGTCTAAATTGATAACCGGAGACAACCAACCAGTAGTTAAATATCTTGGATAAGAAAAAACAAAATAGGTTTTAACTAATTTTTCTCCTAATTTAAGATAATTCTGTCCAATCTCAATAGAGGCCGGAGCAACAATATCTTTTGCCTCCATTCTTTCTGCTTCAAAAAGTTTTTCTGGTTCTTTTTTCTTTTTTGAGAAAAGCGCCATATTAACTAAATAACTAATAACTATGTGATTAATTCCGGAGGAAGTTCCGGATAATAACCAAATTCTGCTTCTTTGGGATGATGAAGCGCCCAGAGCAGCTCAATTATCTCAGCCGTATTTAATGGGGAGGATTTTAAACCGCATCTTCTTAAACCTAAAACCGCATACTCCATTCTTTGCCAGAGCTGATATTTACCTCTTTGAAATTTTTCTTCGGTTAGAAGAATTTTTTTATCAGTTTTTTTATAAGAAGCAAAACCGGGAACTCCTGAAAATTCAGCCAAGGGAAAGTAAGGAATAACAAGATAAAAATTCTTGGCCATAATAGAGCCGCCGACAATAATTTCTTCAATAAATTTTCTATATTCGCTAGTTTGCACTTTTAAAAGTTCATTGTCTTGCTTTTCTTCTAATTCTTTCAGTTTATCTAAATATCCGGTAATATTTAATTTCCGAGACTGGGCAACAACCTGGCAGGGAAAATCCAAAGAATTTAAAAAGTCTTGGAATTGATAAATTATAGCGGTTTGTTCTTCGTCGGACTTTAAGGCAAAATTTAAAGAGGAAACCATCATTATCCCCCTTAAGGACATGTCTCGCATTATTAAAATTCCCTCTCTGATTTGTTCTATGGGCAAAAACTGCTGGGTTGATATTTTAGTCATATTCTATCCGCCAAATTCAATTTTTTTACCTAACTCTTTTATTTTACTCATCTTTTCCATTTTTAAAGGAGATTCTTTTTCTTCCTTTTTTGGCTTCTCTTTTCTTATTTTTGGTTTAAAGAAGATAGGAACCTGCTTTCTTTTCCAAATATATAATTTTGACCCCAGGTTAAAATTTAGGAAGTTTTTTAAGATTGTAGGAAGCGACTGCCCCCCAATTTTTAAAAAAGATAACATTAGGGCGCCGCCTATTAACATTATAGAAATCAAAAGGAAAATAAAAAAATTTAATTTGCCGATAGTAAAATAAAGAACAAAACAAACAGCGGCTGCAATCCCAATAAAAATAGTCTGCCGGAAGGTTAAAGGTCCTAAGATTTTCAGCTCATGTTCAATAAATTGAGGAATATGAAACTGCATGGCTAATTAATATAAGTTGTAAGTTGTTAGTTATTTCTCCCCTGCTGGTTCTCTATAAATATCTTCCTTTTCGGGAGTTTTTCTCCCTGCTCGCATTCTCTCTTTCTCTTTGATTAGTTTTTCTTTGGCTAATTCTTTTTCCATCTTTTCTTCTGGTTCCAATTCTGATGGTTCTCCGGCGGGAGTAGGAATTTCTTTTCTGTAGAGCTCAGATAGTTTTGTTCTGACTGGATAAAAAACAAAACGATGAATTTCTTGACTGATTTTTTTGGCTAAATCTGATTTCAAATCCAAGTCTAATTCTAAAGATGCTTGAAAATCTTCAGGAGGCAGGAGACCTAATAAAATATCACCGGTCAGTTTGGCAATTTTTGGGATTTTATCATCTACAATTCCATTTTTTTCACAAACACTATAAATATTATTAGCTGTTTCCTCAGAAAAGATTGCCTCTTGCAGCTCGGGAGGGAGTTTTTGATATAATTCCCATAATTGTTCTTTGGTATATTTTTCCGGCATAGTTTTCCAATATTTTTATTAGTTTTTAATTATATTACCACAATTTAATTTTACCACAAAATGAGAAGTAAATAAATGAGTTTAATTCTGCAACCGACACTCTATCATTAAAACTTTACCGACATTCTTGCATTACCACACAAGCTTGACAAAATCAATAATCTATGGTTTACTTTAAATACTAAGCCTTGTCGAGGGCTGAGGAATAGTCTTTAATACAAAGCGCTATTCTCTCAGCCCCTCTCTGAGGCTGGAAGATAGCTCTTTGAAAATTTTTATGAGAAAACATATGCCAAAACGTTTTGAAATTTGGATAATAGCAGTCTTGATAATGACTGCGGTGTTGCTGCTAACATTTCTGATGATTTCAACAAAATGGATGCCAGTAATGACTCGTTCGACAGCATTGGGGGTAGGGATATTAGTAACTTTTCTAATTGTGGTGTTTTGGACAAGAAAATGTATAAGACAGGTTGGTACACCCGAATTACCAACGCAGGCAGTTTTAGCCAGATTTGCCAGACCGGTGGATGCTGTAGGTTTAGGACTTCTTTTTGTTATTTGGCCAATCGAAGCTCTCAAAGAATTTCCAACCGGTCAGTATGTGATGAATTACCGAATAGCCGAAGGATTGTATTCTAAAAAAGGAAAAGATGAAAAGGGAAGAGATTTGAGCTCTCTACCAATGATAGTGGAAGCAAGTATTTATTTTCGATTTCCAAGAACGGACAGGATATATTCTTTTCCAATGCCTATAGAGAAAGCCAAGGAAACACTAGAAGAAGGCGGAAAATTAGATTCAGAAGGGTTAAGAGAGGGTTTGTCCTGGGGAAGGGTTCTCGGGAAGGAGTTGTTGATGCGGACGTATTACCGTTTACCAATCAGAAACCCAAAAGAAGGCGGCAGCGAGGACAAATTACACAAATTTTTTGAAGGAGCGGTGGAAGGAGGGCTAAGACATGTGATGGGAGCTAAAACTTTTATAGAATGTAAGGAAGAAAAACCGATGATTGAAGAGGAAGTTAAGAATTACTTACTGTCCGCAGAAGGCGATCCTTTTTTTGAATGCGGGATACCAAAAGAATGTCTTAATCTTGAGTTGAAAGATGTTAGGTTCCCGGAAGATATAGAACAGGCCTGGAGAGCTCCTGAAATCGCAATAAGAGAAGGAGAGGCGGCTATAGAAAAAGCAATAAGAAAAGCAGAGGCAGCTAAATCGGAAAGAGAAAGAATTAAAGAGATAACAAAGGGGTATATCGATGCAGGTGTTTCTCCGAATGTAGCAGGGTTACTTACTGGTGGCGTGGAAGGAAAGGCGATGAGTTTTGAACAATTAAGAGACCTGGCGATATTCAAAGCAATTGGAGGACTGAAATAAGAAATAAATATCCAAATTTCAATAAAAAAATGGGGGCAAGATAATTTAACCCCCATTTTGTTTTTCTCTAACTATTTGGCCCTACTACTTTCGTATCTTCTTCTTTTTTCTTTTTTCCCTCTTCTGATTTTAGTGAGGGTGGAGGAGGGACTATATATTCTCTTTTTCTAAATTTTGAGATTCTTTCTCTTATTTCTTTTCTTTCCAATCCTTCTGGCGCCTCAAAACCTAAATCTTGAGCTGCATTTCCGGAAAGATAAAGCAGGACGTTAGGATTGGTTTGTAAAAGGTGGTCTGCTACATTCGGTATTTTCCGAAGCGCTTCTGACTGTGCTTCTGTAAATCCTCTGCCACATTCCTGAGCAGCAATGCCAAGTTGTTTTCCTCCCCAGAATTTTTGAATAGCTTCGGCTACTTCAGGAGAATCCCAGAAATTTTTACTAAATTGTTTAATTTTCTCGGGCGTATCAGCTTCAGCAGACAATCTTTGAGTTTGATTTTCCCATCCTTTTTTCTCCCATTTTTTCTTTTCTTCCTCTGACAATTCCTCTTTCTTTTTAAATCCAAGCTGCTCCGGGGTATATTTGTCTCTTAAAGCTCGGGCTATTGTTTCTGCCTGAGAAACGGCGCCGATTTCAAGACTGTTTTTAACTAAACTTCGCGCTCTTTCAAAAGCCCGGGTTTCTAATGCTCTTTTTTCTTCTTCACTCTTGGCTACCTTTCGGGCCCCTTCAAGGGTAAGTGTTTTTAATATGCTTTTCTTATATGGGCCCCCTTTATTAATATTTTTAACTACATATCCAGTTGCTCCTTCTATATTATTTGCTCCCAGATGTTGTTCAAGTCTGCTTGAGGAAAGAATAGGGTCTACAATCTTCTCTGCTTCAGCCTCTGCTGAAGCTATATTTCCTTTTCTAGCCTCCTCTACACCAGGACCTATCGTTTTTCCTGCTGCTCTGGCAATACCCCAGAAAGGACCTGCGGCGGCTCTTTTTACTGCTCCGGCAACGCCAGGTTGAGCAGCTCCAGGAGTAAGTATTGTAGATAGTTTTTCTCCCCATCTTCGGACACCTTCTGGTACTGCCCGGGGAGCATTTTCTTTAATCCCTTTCCAGGTTTTTCCTGCCGCTCCTCTTTGAACGGATTTTACTCCCGAGCGGGCAAAAGCAATAATACCAGCAGTTCCCCAAGCTCCAGCGCTAAGAGAGGCAAAAAATCCAAAAAGTAAAAAACCAAGGGCAATAAAATAAGGAACCAAACTTTCCAGTCCCCCCAATTCACTTCCAGGAGGAACGGGTCCGAGTAGACTTTTTTGAGAAATAAAAGCTATCATTTGCTCCCCTAAATAGAGGAAGAAAGCCGCTGTCATCCCAATGATAGACCATTGGAGAAATTGATTCCACCAAGTACTAAACATTTTTTTAGTTGCAGGAAGAATATAAAAAACAAAAGCCAGGGGAGCTATAATCACTAAAATCCACAGAGCTACATATCTCATAGCAAACAAAACCGAGAAAAGTAAAAAGATTACCATAGCCATCAGATTAAAAATAATCAGGAAAACAGTCCTTAATAAAAACCCTACTCCCAGAAGTTCAGTAATACTTCCTATATTTTCCCATAGAGTAACAAAAATTTGTCCTTGAGCTTTAAGTTGATTGACTAAAACCTGGCCAGCTGAAAGCCCTCCTCCAATAAAGAAATCCATCACAATATTGGTGGCGTCTATAATTAAACCACAAATAAGAGGAATAAAATTAATAAGAAGGGCTACTAAAATTAAAACAGGAAGAGCCTTCTTTGCTTCGTATCCTCCTATTCTTAAAGCAGTGCCCAAACCGATAGCCAATAAAGCCAGGACAATGATAATGTTAGCAAAACCCTGAGTAATCCCTAAACCCAGGGTTACAAAATCATTAGTAGTAAAAGATACTTTTATAAAACCAGGACTGGTTACCCAGCCCAAAAGCAAAGAAGTTAAACCCAAAAGACCAGAAGTAACCAGAAGTGCTAACTGGGCAATTACCTGGATGATTATATAAGTCACCGCTGCGCCGATAAGACCGGCTAACCCTAACATATAAAAATAAATTTATCTTTAGATTATTTAATTATTGCGGCTTCGCCGCATAATTAAACTCTTATTATATATTTTAAAGTAGTTTAATTATTGCGGCTTCGCCGCGTAATTGCTGCGTTCGGTTAAAAAAGTTAAAAGTAAACTTTTACTTTTTTCCCTCACTTGCAATTATTGTGGCTTCGCCGCATAATTAAACTCTTATTATATATTTTAAAGTAGTTTAATTATAACACAACTTAAATTTAAGGGAAGGATTTGGTTAGCTTTATCCAATCGTCAACCTTTAGGGTTTCAGCTCTTCGCGAAGGATTGGTTTTATTTTTTAAAAGCCAATTTTTAATTTGTTCGCGATTAAGATTTAATCCGGTTGATAAATTATTTATCAATTGTTTTCTTGGATGGGAAAATCCTGCTTTGACAATTTTGAAAAATTGTTCGCGAAACTGACGCGAAACCGGAACGCGAAACTGACGCGGAATAATTTTAATAATAGCAGAGTCAACTTTTGGTTGAGGCCAGAAGGATTTTTTTGAGATATAGCTGATTATTTTTGGTTGGGCGTAAAATTGAACAGAGACAGCTAAAATGCTCATACGGGGAGGTTTAGCGCCTGCCTGCCGGCAGGCAGGGCAGATTCTTTGAGCTACCTCTTTTTGAACAATTAGAATCATTACTGAGGGAGGGTTCGGCATTTCTAAAAATTTTCTAATAACAGGATTGGCAAGATAAAAAGGCAGATTAGCTACTATCTTATAACCTTTAGTTTTGAGTTTTAAGTTGTAGTTTTGCGCTTTTAAGATGTCTCCTTTGATAATTTCTATATTTTTAAAATCTTTTAATTCTTCTCTCAAAATTTTAATCATTCTGGCGTCTTTCTCTACCGTTATTACCTTCTTGGCTTTTTGGGCTAATTCTTTAGTTAAAACACCTGTTCCTGGCCCGATTTCCAAAATTATATCCCCTTGTTTTATTTGAGCAGCCTTTATAATTTCTTTTACTGCGGTTTTATCAATTAAAAAACTTTGGCCTAAATATTTTAAAGGAAAACTCTGATGTTTTTTCAAAATTTCTTTAAGAGATTTGATTGTGGAAAAACTGCTTGACATTTTTAGTTAAAGATTTAAGCTAAATGTAAGAATAAGATTTTCTAAACCATAATATTTCTAAATACTCCAAAATTTTATCCTTAGAAAGGATTTTAAGCTGGAAGAAGTCATTTAGCCAACACCTTCACAGTCAAAATAGGCGGAAGGTTTTTTGTTTTCTTTTTGCCTTTCTGATTTTTTTGGTTTCAATTATATCTTATAACTATTTAACCTCAAGTCCAAGCGCTTATTTTGCTAAAATCTCTGCTTCTGAAAATAAATTAAATTTTATCAATATCGGGCCTACTGTCCAACCAGGGCCTGATTTGGTTTTAATAAAAGATGCCAGTCTAAAATTTTTTGCTTCTCCTGTCTTTATTAGCCCCCAAGTTTTAGGGACAATAATGGTTAGAACTGAAGAAGAAAAAGAAGAAAGAGATATTATTCAATATACAGTCAAAGAAGGAGAGAGCCTTTTAAATATTGCCAAAAAGTTTGGAATAACCTTGGAAACTTTACTTTGGGCAAACGACCTTCAAAAAAGCAGTATTTTAAAATCAGGCCAAAAATTAGTTATTTTACCAGTTTCCGGGATAATGCATATGGTAAAAGCAGGAGAAAATATTAACCAAATTGCCAAAACTTACAGGGCAGAAGAAAAAGAAATCATTGATTTTAATGAACTATCCAAAGAAGGTGAAATTTTTGTAGAGGATATCTTGGTGATACCTGGAGGGAAGTTGCCTTCTCCCACTCCCCCAGTTATAGCTGGAACTTCAGAGACAGCCCTACCTAATAGTTATTTTATTATTCCCTGCCAAGGTAAAATTACTCAAGGTATTCACTTTTACAATGCTATAGATATAGCCAACCAGTGCGGCACCCCTGTTTTCGCCACTGCCGGCGGGAAAATTCAGGTAATTGATAATAAGTGGCCTTATGGAGGATATATCAGAATTTTACATCCCAATGGCGTGGTTACTTTATACGGTCATCTTTCCAAAATTATAGTTTCAACCGGTCAAAATATTTCTCAGGGTCAAGTTTTAGGCTACATAGGTAATACTGGTCGGACTATTGGCGCAACTGGCTGCCATTTACATTTTGAAACAAGAGGGGCCGTTAATCCATTGGCTAAATATTCAGTTGGAACTGTTTTGAATTTCAAATAATACTAAATTTAATAATAATTAGTTATTGTCATAGTCATTTAGTCACTCTCTCTGACGATACATCAGGGCTTCCCAAATGTGGGAGCTTGAAATTTTTTCTGAGTTTTCTAAATCAGCAATAGTTCTGGCTACTTTTAAGATTTTATGGTAGCCCCGAGAAGAAAGTTTCCTTAAATCAACAATTTTTTTTAAAATAGCTTTTGAATTACTGTCAATTTGGCAGTATTTTTCTATTTGGGGGATTTCCATTTCACTATTTATTAAGATATTTTGAGCTTTCTCAGTTTTAAATCTTTTTCCCTGGATTTCTCTTGCTTTTTCAACTTTTTCTTTAATCTTTTTACTTTCAGGTTCCTTTTGGGGAGCAGTTAATTTTTCAAATTTTATTTGGGGAACCTTTATAAAAAGGTCAATTCTGTCCATTAAGGGTCCAGAAAGCTTTCTTCTATATTTGGCAATCTGGGAGGGGGCGCAGGTGCATTCTTTTTCCGGGTCTCCGAAATAGCCGCAAGGGCAAGGATTGGTCGCTCCCACTAAAGTAAACTTAGCCGGCATAGTTGCTCGGTTCTTTGAGCGTAAAAGAGTAATTTCACCCTCTTCTAAAGGTTGTCTTAAACTTTCTAAAACATCGCGGTGGAATTCTGGGAATTCATCTAAAAATAAAATCCCCCTATGAGCCAAAGTAATTTCTCCAGGATAGGGAGGATTCCCCCCGCCAATTAAGGAAACTTCAGAGGAAGTATGATGGGGGGCTCTGAAAGGTCGGGTTTTTAAAAGGGGAACTTGCTTTGGAAGTAACCCGGCTACACTATAAATTTTAGTAACCTCCATCGCCTCCTGGAAAGAAAGAGAAGGTAAAATAGAGATAAGCGATTTAGCCAAAAGAGTTTTTCCTGCGCCCGGCGGACCCTCCATTAAAAGATTGTGGCCCCCTGCTGCTGTAACCTCTAGCGCCCTTTTAGCGTATTCCTGACCTTGAACCCAGCAAAGGTCCACCCTGTTTTTAAAATCTTTCTGGAGAAAATTTCCTTTTATCTTATAGGGAAGAATTTTTAACCTGCCCTCAAGATAGTCAATGACTTCTTTAAGGTTTTTCAACCCTATTGCTTTTATTCCCTTTACTACTGCTGCCTCTTTAACGTTTATTTCTGGAAGAATGATTTCTTTTAGTCCCTCCTGTTTTGCCCTCAAAGCTATTACCAGGACTCCTTTTACTGCCCGCAATTCTCCCTCCAGAGATAATTCCCCGACAAAAACTTTATTCTGAGGGTCAAATTTTGTTTGTCCTGAATTTAAAAGATAGGCCAGGGTAATAGGAAGATCATATAAGGTTCCTTCTTTTTTTAAATCAGCCGGAGCTAAATTTACTAAAACCTTTATTGCTTGCTGAGCCGGGCTTTTTAGCCTTGCGCTTTTAATAGCAGCTGAAATTCTTTCCCTTGATTCTTGAACAGCTTTATCTGGTAGACCAACAATATTAAAATACCTCAATCCGTATGAGGTATCTATTTCTACTGTTATAATTTCAGCCTCAAGCCCAACAATAGCAGCTGAGAAAACCTTAGAGGGCATTTTTATGCTACTTACATTTACTACAGGTTCTTGCTTCAGGAAAAATTTTTAATCTTTCCTTTGAAATTTTCCTGCCGCATTTTTCACAAATACCGTATTTATCCTTTTTAATACTTTGACTTCGCTCAGTATTAACCTCGAGTTTTGTCGAAAGGTTAATTTTTTCTAAAGCCAAATTAACATCTTTTAATCTTAATTCTAAAGTATATTCAATAGGCAATAAGCTTTCATACTCTTCTACTTCATTTGCTTCTTCTTCTATATTCCCTCCATCAAAATGAGGATAAAGGGTTTGCCAGTCTTTTTGCGAAACCTCACTTTTTTGGGCAAAACTTTTTAACTCTTTCTCCAAAGATTTCTTTCTTTCTTCTAATTTTTCTTTCATTTGTTCAATGAAACTTTTTTTCATAATTTAGATTATATCTAAGAAAAATAAAAGAATAGCTAAAATCATTCCCAAAATTATTATGATTGTTATTCTTATTAAAATTTTAAAAAAAAGGGAAGGTCTATTATTCATTTAAAGAAGTTTCAATATTTTTGATTTCTTCTCTTAATTTCTCATTTTTCTTAGAAATTTTTCGATACTCTTCCTTAATCTCCGCTTCTTTTATTTCTATCTTCCTCTTTTTATCTTCTAATTCCCATTTTCGTCTTTCTGTTTCCCTTCTTTGAGAACTAAGTTCTCGCCTTTTTGATTCGATTTCTCTTAATTGGTCAGGGAGCTTAGCTTCTGCCTCTTGTTCTTCCAACTTAGCAATTTCTTCTTCAACCCCTCTTTCCTTTGTTAAGGTATTATTGAAGTTTTCTTCTGTTTTGTCTTTCTCTCTTAAAATAGTTGATAATTCACCTCTTGAAAGAGCTGTTTGTTTTTCTGAGTCTTCCAATTCCTTTTCTAATTTCTCTTTCTTTTTTAAGAGCTCAATTGATTTTCTTTGTTTTTTTATTTCCTCCCCTTCTTTTATTAATTTTTTTTCTTTTTCCACAATTTGTTTATAATTTATTTCACACTCTCTTAATTGAACCTCAAAGGTTTTGATATTATCTTCTACTGTATATCTTTGATTTTCAATTTGAAGCCTTTGGTCTTCAATTTTCCACCTTTCTTTTTCTATTTTCTGTTTCTCTTCGAAAATAGTAGCCGCTTTTTCTTTGGCCTCTATTTTTCTTTTAGTTTCTTCTATTTTTCTTTCCTCTTCTAAAATTGGCTCAAAATCCTCTTTTTTTATTTTCTCAATTTTCTGAAAAATTTCATCTTTTCTTAAATCTAATGGTATTTTCTCTTCCGAAACTTTAGCTAATTCTTTCTCAATAACTTTCTCTCTTTCTTCAAGTTCTTTGATATTTTTTTCTTTTTCCTCCTTTTTTCTTCCCCTTTCAATAATTATTTTTTCTTTCTTTTTCTCTTCTTCCCTTCTTTCTTCGGCTAATATTCTTTCTTCGGCAAATTTCCTTTCTCTTTCCTCCTCGTCTTTTCTTTTAGCTTGTTCGTGTACTCTTTCCCCTTCTTCTTTAGCTTTTTCCTCTTCTTTTATTTTTTCTTCGGCTAACTTTTTTTCTCTCTCTAATTTTATTTTTTCCTCTTCTCCTTCTCCTCTCTCTGCTTCCTTCTTTTTAATTTCGGCCAATTTCATTACTAATTCTTCCGCTCTTTTTCTCTCAGCTTCAGGCATTTCTTCTCTTGAGGGAGCTGGCTTTTTTTCTCTTATTTCTAAAATTTCCTCCTTCTTCTTTTGAGTTTCTTTTTCTCCCAACGCTCTCAAGTCTTTCTTCATTGTCCTTATTTTTTCCCTTTGAATAAATATTCTTAACTCTTCTTCGGCCATTAATAAGTTGTCAGTTATTAGTTGTGTGAAATTTCTCTACGGGGTTTGCCTCTTTTAATGATAAATTAATTCTTCCCTGTTGGTCAATGGAAATTACTTTTACCGGGATGATATCGCCTACCTTAACCACATCTTCAACCTTCCTTACCCTGAAAGGAGCCAATTGGGAAATATGCACCAGACCCTCTTGCCCAGGAAAGAGCTCAACAAAAGCCCCAAAATCAAGGATTCTTTTTACTTTCCCCTGAAATATCTCTCCCTCTCTTATTTCCCTGGTAATATTATTTATCCAGGCAAGCGCTTTTTTGGCTGCTTCGTCTTTTTCAGCAGTAATAAAAATTTTTCCGTTTTCTTCAATGTCAATTGAGACTCCGCATTCTCCAATTATTTCATTAATTATTTTTCCTCCCGGGCCGATAACCTCTCTGATTTTTTCTGGTTTAATTAAAAGAGTATAAACTCTGGGGGCAAAAGGGGAAAGCTGAGCTCGTGGTTTTGAAATGGTTTTCTCCATTTTTTTTAGGATTTCTTCTCTGGCTTTTTTTGCTTGGAGCATCGTTTCCGTTAAAATTTTTTCTGTTATTCCTTTAATTTTAACATCCATCTGAAGAGCAGAGATTCCTAATTTTGTTCCGGCAATTTTGAAGTCCATATCGCCATAATGGTCTTCCGGCCCCTGAATATCGGTTAAAACCTTATAATTTAGTCGTTGGTTGTCAGTTGTTGGTTGTTGGTCAATTATCAGTCCCATAGCAATTCCAGCTGCTGGTCTTTTTATAGGAACTCCAGCATCCATTAGAGCTAAACAAGAAGAGCAAACCGCAGCCATGGAGGTAGAACCATTTGAACAAAGAATTTCAGAAACTATTCTGATGGTATAGGAGAATTCCTCAAAATCGGGAATAATAGGAGATAGAGCTTTTTCAGCCAACATTCCATGGCCTATTTCCCTTCGGCCAGGGCCTCTTAATGGTTTGACTTCTCCTGAGCAATAAGGGGGGAAATTATAATGATGCATAAAATGTTTTTTTCCTCTAATCTCCATTCCTTCCAATAGTCTCTGGTCTCCTGGCGCTCCTAAGGTTAAAATTGAAAGAGATTTTGTTTTTCCTCGGCAAAAAAGGCCAGAACCATGGATTCGAGGCAAAAGTCCTACATCAGAAGAAATTTCTCTAATTTGGTCTATTTTTCTTCCATCGGGTCGCTCTTCTTTTTCTATAATATTGTGATGAAGCGTTTTTTCAAATTCCTTTTCTAAAAAATCCAAACCATAAATTATCTTTCGGGGATTATCGTATTGCTTTAAAAATTCTCTTAAATTATTTTTTAAATCGGTGAACTGATAATCATTTTGGGAGGAGTTTGAAGTTTCCTTATTCTCTGAACTGCTGAGTAGTTTTTCTACTCCGTCTCCTAAAAAACTTTTAATCTCTTTTTCTAATTCAAGGTCTTTCTTTGGTTTTTGGACAACTATTTTTTCTTTGCCAATTTTTTGGGCAATTTCCTTTTGGAAACTAATTAATTTTTTTAAATAAATCTTAGCAAAATCAACTGCTTCTAGAATTTCTTGCTCTTCCACCTCTTTTGCTTCTCCTTCGAGCATATTAATTAGTAAATCTTCTTGTTCTTGAATTCCGGTCACTACTAAATCATATAGTCCTTCTTCTCGAACCTTGTAATTCGGGAAAACTACCGGCTTTTCTGTTTTTCCAATTCTTACTGCGGCAATTGGACCATTCCAGGGAATATCAGAAATAAGCAGGGAAAAGGAAGCTGCTAAAAGTCCCAAAGTAGCAGGGTCGTTTTCTCCATCCCAGGAAAGGCAAGTAACTATGACCTGGACATCATTTTTAAAGGATTTTGGGAAAAGGGGTCTAATTGCTCTATCAATTAATCTGGAGATTAAAATTGCTTCATCGCTTGGCCTAGCCTCTCTTCTTAAAAATCTTGAACCCAAAATTTTCCCGGCAGCGTAATATTTCTCTTCATAATCAACTGTTAAAGGGAAGAAATCAATTTCCTCCCGTTTGTTTTCTGCCATCACACAGGTAGCCAGGATAGAGGTGCCACCATATTGAATAAATGCAGAACCATTAGCATTTTCGGTTAAATTTCGAGTATTGACTTCTAAAATTTTAGAATCAATTTCTATTTGAAAGATATTATTATTGTTGTTCATATTAATTAATCGTCTAAGAAGCGCTGAATTCAAGATTATAATTACAAGAGAGGGAGACCGAGCACGTAAACCATTATGTGCTTCGGTTGACCGAGTGAAGTAATTATGCGGCGAAGCCGCAATATGTTTTATTCATACATTAGCGAATCAAGGTTCTTGAGCGAAGCGAAAGGTTCTTAATTCAAGTAATCGGGCAAGAAGACTACAGGCTCATTCGGTGGTAGTTCAGGGTATTAAATATTTTTGAGGAC
>Ga0100393_10000683_pt1 | contig 36263 bp, 36 predicted proteins | sample CryGeymeta201517_FD_81546 | JGI IMG/M metagenome (GOLD analysis project Ga0100393, IMG submission 81546) | Groundwater microbial communities from Crystal Geyser aquifers in Utah, USA - Crystal Geyser metaG 2015-17 | ecosystem: Environmental > Aquatic > Deep subsurface > Groundwater | place... | reverse complement strand
CTCAAAAACAATGAACTGGCCAGGATAAGGATTTTTAATCATATACCGAGCCTGCGTTAGCAGGCGAAGGTGGTGATGAGGACGAAGTCTTCATCACCTTTGTTTTTCTTTTTTCTTGGTGGTTACTCTGCCACCTTGCCATTGGCCCCGGTATAAATTCGATTTGCCTTTGACTTCAAAAAACATAATGTGGATCACCCTCGAGCCCATTTCTAATTTAAAGCCCTCATCTCGAAAATTGTAAATTCCGGTTGTTAATTCTCCTTTGTAACCCGGTGCAGTTTGGCCACCAAAAATATAAACTCCCGAACGATAAAGAGTTGAGCGAGGAGTAAAAAGGGCTAAAAGATTCTCAGGTAGATTTAATTTCTCAACAGTTTTCATTAAATAATAAGTTCTCGGCTGAAGGAAAACCGTGGGTGGTGGAGGGGTTGTAGTCTTTGGCTTTTTCTTATCAAATTTTGCTATTAACTTTATTTTCGGTGTTTCTCTTTCTTCTACTCCTAAAAATCCTTTTCCTTTGATTTTGTATAACTCCCCTATTCTAATATCAAACCCCGCCCCTTCAGGATTTTTCAATTCTCTTTCCGAAAGATTCTCAACTAACTTTTTCTTTTTAACTAACTCTAAAAGTTTTTTTACCCCAATTATCATCTTCCTAAGTTTTTTAAATTTTCTTCGAATTGCTTTTTTAGTTCGGCTTTCATTTCCTGGTGGAATTTTTCATTGTAGTTTTTAACCGAATTTAAAATCATCGGGCAACTTTTTTCTTCCGGGCAAAAACCAACAATTTGGCATTTCGGGCCAATAAATTTATTTAAAAATCCAAAGCCTTTTTTTGATAAGATATTTTTAATCTGAGCTACTTCTCTCAGACTGTTTCTTCTCATTTCTTCTTCAGCTGTTGGGCAAATCCTTAAAGGATAATATCCAGTTAAAAGATTATATAAATCGTATTCTTGCAAAATATCAATTTTTACTGCCCTGGGAATTAAGAAGATGGCTTCCCTGGGTTTAATTTTTAAATCAATTAAACCTTGATAGCCTTCAAAAGCTTGTAAGGCAGTTGAAAGATATTCTGATAAAAATTCTTTATTTTGCTTTATTGATGGCGGAATAGAAAAAGCTTCTTCGATTTCCTTTAAGGCAGCTCTGGTAATTTTCTTTTGCTTAATTTGTTTTTTAAATTTTTTAAATTTCTTTGCTGCTCTTTCGATACAATAATAAATTGATTCAATAATTTGAAGGCAGGTTCGATGTCTCTTTTTTTCTCCCCAGACCCGCCAGGGAATAGAAGATAAAACCTTAATTTTTAAAGCCAAATTATAATCGCGGAGAATTTCCTGAAGCAAAGCCAAAAGAGTTAACCACTCTTTCTTAATTTGCTTTAAAGAAGAAAATGTGGCTTTTCTCTTTTTTTCTAAATCTGCCAGTTTTTTCTCCAAGGTCTGAGGAATTGAAGCATCTATTGAAATCAATTTTGAGCCATCAATCAATTTTTCGGTTTTTCGAAGTTCTCTAACTAAATTTGATTTTTGAGGATTTTTAAAAATGTTTGGGTAAGGATAGACATTTCTCGGAGCGGCTTCTCTGGTGGCATAAAGTAAATCAATTCCCAGTTTTTTTGCCTCTTTCTCGATTTTTTTTAGCAGGAGTCCTATCTCTTCTGGCATCCACTCTCTTTCAGCTTCGTATTCTCTTTTTAATCCAATCACAGATTCTATGGGTAATTGAATTATCACCGTGCCGTAATGCCCGTATTGTAAAATTTTACTTGCCTCATCTCTTGGAATTCCTTGGGATAGGATAAAATTAAAGAATCTTATGTTTTTTTCCGAAACTTCCTGATAAATTTTTTTTGCTCTTTTATCAAAAAAAATTTTATCAGGAAAAACGATGTCCCTTTCAGTAACCTGATTTCTTCTTCCAGAAGTTGTTAAAGATGATGAAAAGACAATTCCGGTTAAAGCTGAGTCCAAAAATTTACTTCCCTCATAAGTTAGGCAAAGGGAGGGGGTAGTTGATAAGGAAGCGTGACCTCGTAAGGAAGATTTTTGTAAAATTATTTTTATTTTTTCATCTAAATTTTCTCCTTTTTCTTTAATTTCCTTAAAGAGGGTTTTTATTGCCTTTCCCTTAAAAGTTAAAAGGGCGGAAAGAGCAACGATTTCTTGGGGATTTAAAATACCAGTCTTGTCGTTAAAGACTGGTGTAATTCCTAAAAATTTAACTTTTAGATTACGAGTTAAAAGTGGTTTCATTTTTTAGGTTCTTGATTTATTTTACTGGCCCGGGGAGATTTTTGTCTGGCATATTTGTGATCTTTTTGTTTTAAATAAGGGATTTCAGCTGGGCTGGAAAGAGTTTCGAAAGTTAGAGCGCAAATTCGGGTTTTTCCAGCATATAAAATCACTGGCATTGATCCCATATTACCAAGCTCTATCACGGCCTTTCCTTGCCAACCTGGGTCAAATCTAGCTGCAGTTAGATGAACCACTACCCCAAGCCTGGCTAGGGATGATCTTCCGTCAAGTCTGGCCACTAAATCATTACTTATCGAGAATTCTTCTTTGGTTGTTGTTAAAACAAAACCTTTTGGTTGTAAAATGAAGGGCCCCCCATTTTCGATTTTAATTTCTTCCATAATTTGTTCGAAATCAATTTTTCTTTTTGGATCTAGATAGGGATATTCAGATGGTTTAAAGGTCTTAAAAATATTTCCTAAATGTAAATCAAGAGAACAGGGGCCCAATTGCTCTTTAAATTTTGGTCTGGGTTTTATTTTAATTTTTCCCTCTTTTATGTATTTTTTTATATCACGATCCGATAAAATCATGGTATTATTTCAATTCCCATATTTTTGGCAGTGCCTTCGATGATTTTCTCAGCTTTTTCAATATTTTCGGTATTTAAATCTGCCATTTTTTTCTCAGCAATTTCTTTAAGTTGGGCTTTGGTAATTTTTCCAACTTTGGTTTTTTGGGGCTCGCCGGAACCCTTTTCAATTCCGGCTGCTTTTTTTAATAATTCAGAAGCCGGGGGTTGTTTTAATTGAAAAGTGTAAGTTCTATCTACATAAACTGTGATTTCAACCGGAATAGTAAAGCCAGTTTGATTTTTTGTCACTTCATTAAATTTTTGACAAAATTCAATAATATTTAAACCATGGGGAGCCAAAGCCGGTCCCACTGGTGGAGCCGGAGTAGCTTTTGCAGCAGGTATCTGTAATTTTAAAATTGCTTTTATTTTCTTCATAAAATTAAAGTTTCTTTATCTGTAACGAATCCAACTCAACTGGTGTATCTCGGCCAAACATATTGACTAAAACTTTTACTTTTCCTCTTTCTTCGTCAATTTCCGAAACCTTGCCATCAAAATCTTTAAAGGGACCATCAATAATTTTTACCAAATCTCCACTTTTGACCTCGATTTTATATTGAGGCTCCGCAACACCCATTCTTTTCATTAAATTTTCGATCTCTTCTGTGGAAACCGGGATAGGAGTGGTGCCGGCGCCAACAAAACCAGTCACATTGGGAGTATTTCTAACTACATACCAGGAGTCGTCAGTAACAATCATCTCAACTAAAACATAGCCAGGATAAACTTTTTCTTCAATCACTTTTCTCTTTCCATCCTTTATTTTAATCTTTTTTTCTTTTGGCACAATAACATTAAAAATTTTATCTTCCATTCCTAAACTTTCAATCCGCTGCTTTAAGTTTTTGGCAACGGCATCTTCATAGCCTGAATAGGTATGAATGACATACCAATTTCTTTTTTGAGGTAATCTTTGTTTTGGCATAGTAGTGGTAATACAACGTTAGTCGCTCGCCCTCTTCCAGCCTTGCGTTTGGCGCCCAGCTCTTTCCAAGAAAGGGCTGGGCTTCGGGCTCGCTCGATAATCACCCTCGGTTTTTAATATTTTTCTAGTCGGGAGAACCGAAGGGTTCTAGGTCGGGAGTTTCCGCTTCGCGGATAACTCTCGCGACCCGCCCCGAACCCTCTCCGATGTGGGATGTTTTATCTTAATATAAATCGATTCAGTAAAGTAGCAAATATAAAATCTAGACCGCCCAAAAAAATAGCTACCGCTACTGAAATTCCAATAACAATTAAGGTATATCTTATTGTTTCTTCTCTCGTTGGCCAATTAACCTTTTTCATTTCCAAACGGACTTCTTTTAAAAAGGTAGTAATTTTTGATATAAATTTCATGCGAATTATATGCGAATTATATGCGAATAGAAATTTAAATGTCGAGATTTTTCACTTTTTTTGCATAAGCTCAAGGAGCTAAGCTCCTTTCGATACGCAAAAAATTTATATATCTAAGTTTTTGACTTTTTTTGCGTATGCCTGAATAAATTTTTTGCGGGGCAAAACTTCATCTCCCATTAAAATATCAAAAATTTTATCAGTTTCTCTGGCATCTTCAATAGTAACCTGTAACAAAACCCTATTTTCTGGATTCATCGTTGTCTCCCACAATTCTTCACTATTCATTTCTCCAAGGCCTTTATAGCGCTGAATACCAATCCCCGAAGTTTTTTTCCTTGACTTTAAAACTTCAGCCTTTTGATCTTCAGTATAAGCATATTTAATTTCCTTTCCAGTTTGGATTTTGTAAAGTGGAGGCTGGGCGATATATAAATATCCTTTTTCAATTATTGGTTTAAGATAGCGATAAAAGAGGGTTAAAAGTAGAGTTCGAATATGATTTCCGTCTGTATTATGAAGCAAAATTCCACCCGGACCAGCTATAAAATTCTGATCTCCGACAACTGAAAAATCATAAACGAATTTATCTATCGGGTTTTTAATCTTCTTAATTTCTCTTGCCTTTAAAGCCACGAAATCTTGAGAAATCGGCTGAATATGTTTTCCAATAACTTTTTTATAATTTACTCTTTTTAAATAATGAAATAACTTCTTTGAGTCTTTATGGTATTTCCAAATATTTTTAGTCTCGAGTAAATATTCCACAGTCGATATTGATAAATCGTGAGATTTAAAATTAGACCTTATAATTCTCCCATCTTTTCTGTAATGCTCCTTGGATTGACTTATAGTATATGCTGGGAAAAAACCCCATTGTCTAAAAATGGTTAGAATTCCTTCAATAAGTTTTTGGGAGGAAAGGCGCCAGCCATAAATTGCCTTAGTTCCTTTATCTTTTTTACGCTGCCAAACAGTAATAAACCCATCGCTCTGAAGCAATCCTTTAAGCAAGGATTCTTGAATTTCTTTTTTTACATTAAAAAACACACCCGGAATGAATTTTTCATTACATTTTTTTCCTAAAAGCCCAAGATTTGTCAAAAGAAGCCTAAATTCAAAAGAATGAAAATGAAGCTGAATATTATTTGGTTCTTGATATTCAACAACAGGATTGGCATTAAATTTCTCTTTTGTAATCCGGAAAAGGTCGCCAATATATTTATTTGCTTTTTCTTTATTGAGAGAAATCAAAAATCTATTTGGACTTCTTTTTTCGGGACTAAAGCACCCATCTCCTAGAAAGAATCCAATCAAATAGCTTAAATCTTCATCTAATCTAAATCCGGTTTTAATTTTTCGAGTATGATTTTCGAGATAAAATTCGGCCTTCTTAGGTAATTTATTTCGCCGCCATTCTTTTATCGGAATATAAACAGTGTAATCGAGATTACCTTTTTCAAATTCAAGTTGGTTTAAATAGTTTTCAAATTGATGAAATCTTGGCATTACATTATCTATTTTTTGCTCCCACTGTTGAATAACCTTATCATAAATTCCAATTGATTCCCCCATTGCTCGTCGGGAAATTCCTGCCAATTCTCTTTGTTTTTGGAGCCCAACCCAAGAAGAGTTATCTAATTCACACCAAGCCATTGAAGGTATCTGTTTTAGATTGGTTCGAGAAACCTTTACCGAGATATTTTTGAAATTTGAATTTAAAATAGTGTCTTTCAAATCTAGGGTAATTTCTTTATTTTGTTTTGGAAATGATTTGGGGAAGATAAGCAAATCGCCTTTTTTAATTTCGTTTCCTTTTTTAGTAATCACTTTGCCTTTCTCATAAACATAAATACTATGACAAGAAGTAACTTTTATGGGATAGCCGCAATAAGTCTTTATCTGATAGAGAGGAGTCCTTAATGGGTGCTTTATTGTTTGATAAATTTCTTTCAATTCTCTTTTTTTATTTTTGGGGTTGAAGGTTAAGACTTGGTATTTTATTGTATTGTCACAATTTTCAATGAATTCTCCAACTTTGGTTAAAAAGAATTCCTGTTTTTCTTTATTAAAAAGTAAAATAGGAGTATCGCCAGTGACAGAATCAGCATCGCAGGTGATAATTATGCGGTGATATCTGGCTTTTTCAATATTAAAATCTTCGGCAATGGCGGTACCTAAAGCAATAATCAGGGCTTTAATTTCTTTTGAATCCAAGATTTTATCTAAACGGGCTCTTTCTACATTTAAGATTTTCCCCCGAAGGGGTAAAATAGCTTGGAAATGACGATCTCTTGCCTGACGAGAAGATCCTCCAGCGCTTTCTCCCTCGACTATATAAAGCTCTGATTCCTCCGGTTTTCGAGAAACGCAATCAGCTAATTTTCCTGGCAGAGCCATTCCTTCTAAAATTCCCTTTCTCAAAACTGTTTCTCTGGCGGCTTTGGCTGCTTTTCTGGCTTTTTGAGATAAAACACATTTTTCAATAATCGCCCTGGCATCTGCCGGATTTCTTTCTAAAAAATCGGAAAGCGTTTCTGAAATAACCTGCTCCACTGCCGCCTTTGCTTCCGGGTTACCCAACCTTGCTTTGGTTTGACCTTCAAACTGAGGTTCTTTTATTTTGACAGAAATCGCTCCAGTCAAACCCTCTCTGATATCTTCTCCAGTTAAATTTTCATCCTCTTCTTTCAAAAAGCCATTTTTTCTAGCATAGTCATTGAAGGTTTTAGTTAGGGAAGTTCGGAAACCAGTTAAATGGGTGCCTCCTTCTTCAGTATAAATATTATTAGCAAAACCTTCTTCATAACACTCGTATTCCTCGGTGTATTGGAGAGCGGCTTCTACAATTATCCCATTTTTCTCGCCAAAACCATAAAAAATATTGGGATGACGAGGGGTTACTCCTCTGGTTAAATATTTGATATAAGAAGCCAACCCGCCCTCAAAATAAAAGCTATAAGATGTAGGGGCCCATTCGCGAAGCGAATGGGACTCCGACCCTCCCACCACCCTCCCCGACTTATGTCGGGGCCCCTCGGATGTGGTGGGTGGATTGTAGTCTGGTTTTACTCTTTTATCAATTACCGTAATTTTTACTCCCTTTGTTAAGTAAGCCTGTTGGCGAAGATGAGTTAAGATTCTTTTCAAATCAAATTTTATTTCTTTAAAAATTTCTGTGTCCGGCTCAAAAACAACGGTGGTACCGGTTTGCTTACATTTGCCAAATTTTTTCACTTTGGTTTTGGTTTTTCCTCGAGAATATTCTTGATAGAATTTTTCTCCCGATCTACAAACCTCTACTCTCATCCAAGAAGATAAAGCACAAACTACCGATACTCCTACTCCGTGAAGACCTCCAGCCACCTGATAGGCCTTTCCTCCAAATTTTGCTCCAGCATGCAAAGTGGTTATTACTGTTTCCAGGGCTGATTTTTTTGTCTGGGGATGTTTTTCAACCGGTATCCCTCTTCCATCATCAATTGTTTTTACCCGATTTTGAGGTAAAAGAGTAACTTCGATATTTTTGCAGAAACCGGCCATCGCTTCGTCCAGGGAATTGTGAGCAAAAATTGGAGCGTTTCCAGCGACAAAATTTTCTCCATTGGGAACCGAAATGTCGTATACCCAAGGATGTTTATATTTTATTTTTTCGATCTTTCTAACTCTTAATATGCCTACATCTGAATTTAAAAAATTAAGGGCTCCTGACTTTAAAACTAGCTTTTCTTTTTCCAATAAGGCTAATACTTTGTTTTGAGAAATTCCCAGCTGTCCGTTGTTTCTTTGATTAAAAGTTGGCTGATCGAAACATTTTTCAATTACTTCATCGAAAGGAAGATAATTAAAGTAAGAAGCATTCGTATTCCAATAAAAATCTAAAGCATAAGAAATTTCTTGAGATTTAATTTCTCTCCTTTTCTTTTTTCCTTTATAATTTATATTAATAAATCTCTTCTCTCTGCTTTGTTTTCTTTCTCCGTAAGAATAGGTTTTATTCAAAGAAGAAAGAAGATAAGAAAGAGTAATAATAAAATCTTTATTTTTTGCAGTCGCATTAAATTTTCTTCTTTCTAAACTGGGAGGGGCTGTATTCTGAATTAAATGATCGGTCCAAATTTCACTAGGATAACCATCACCAGCTAAATAGCCAATTAAATATCTTTCTCTCAATTTTCGGTTTAAATTAAATATTAAATCCGGAACTTTTTTATTAGAACTATTCTCCCCAGTTTTGATGATTTCCTGAAAAATTAATGTTATCAAATAAGAGTCTATCGCAACTGTCCTAGCTGTTTCGTGGACATAATGGGATTTTGTATTGAATTCAAAAACTTTTTGAATTAAAGAACAAATATAACTAATCAAGTCTTTTTCCCCCGCCCCTAACCCAAATACTATCCGATTGGGAATTCCTTTATTTTTAACAATTGAACCCTCGGCAGCAAAAATTCCCGAAAGCTCAATTAATTCTTTGGAAATTTTTAATTTATACAGCATTCTCCAGCTGTCACTTCTCTTATTTCCTAAGGAAGGATTCTCCTTTTTTATTCTCTTTAATTCTCCGGGATTGAATTTTCTAATTAAGTTAAACGGTAAATAGTTATACCTTAAATAGTCCTGCCAAATATTAGCCCTATGTCTTGATTTTTTATATTGAGGAAGTTGAGATTTAATTTTTAAAGCTAACTCAATGTCTTTTTTGAACAAGTTGGTTAAATTGTATAAATTTAGCCTCTCGGTTTTTTCTAGTGACAACTTTAGTAGTCCATCTATTAAATCAATTTCTTTAATAGGTTTATCAACTTCTGGCCAGACTTTAGGAACAACCATTGGAGTCCCGATTCTAAGATCAGAGCCTTTCATTGGTAAAACTTGACCATCTTTTAATGTAAACAAAGAATGATAAGGAGTAATTTCTATCTGACGACCGTTTTGTAAGGTAACTCTATAAATTCCACTATTTACTTTATGGCGAATCAAAGAAAAAATCGACTGGAATTTCAGTTTTAAATCTTGGGGATCAAAAGATAAGGCCTCCATTTCAAAACCTTTTCTTAAAATTTCCGCCTCTCCGTCAGCGGACTTGTCAATAAAGCCAGTATTTTTCTTAAAGAATACATCTATTAATTCTCCTATCTTTTGAATTTGAATTTTGTCCTGTCTTTTAATTATTATTGGGGTCTGATAAGTTACTGAATTATCAACACACTCCCAGATTAAATGATGGAGACCATCGGGTCCGGTTGAACCAATATACATTGCTGGCCTTTTCCGAACTGGCTCCAATCCCTCCAAAATATGGATATCCTTAGCGGTGTAAGTTGCAGGGGCCCGCCCGAAGGGTGGGAGGGTGGAGGGTGGGTTGTAGTCTTCAGTTTTTAGTTTTTTAGGTTTTCTTACCATATTACTTTCTGACTTGCCATTCTGGATTTTCTTCCAGAGTTTTAATTATTTTTTGTTGAATTTCATCGATTTCTTTTGAAGAAAGAGTTCGATCTTCGGCTTGATAAATTATATGGAAGGCTAAATTTTTTTTACCTCCGGGTATTTCTTCTCCTTCGTAAATATCAAAAAGGTCAACATCCTTAACTAAAATCCCTCCGGCAGTTTCAATTTTATTCAAAACCTCTTCCACCCTAATCTCCAGCGGCACTAAAACGGCAATATCTCTGACTGCTGCTGGAAATCGAGAAATTGGCTGATAAATTGTCTCCTCTGAACTTAATCTTTGTAATTTTTCGAAATCGATATCGAAAACGACTACCTTACCTTCAATTTTGAGATCTCCGAGAATCTTTTGAGACGTCTCTCCTAAAAATCCGATTTCCTCGTGGTTAACTTTAATTTCGGCACAAATTTTTGGGTTCCAGATAGATAATTTACTAGGGGCCAATTCGCCACTAGGCGAATGGGAGGATGTGGTGGGTGGGTTGTAGTCTTCGGGTGTTGGCTGATATTCGTCATACCAAATATTGCTAATCCCAAGCTTTTGCAAAAGTAAATCTATCACCCCTTTCATTTGATAAAATGCATCACCTGTAGGCGATGAAACTAAAGTTTCATCTTCACCCTTCGCTAACGTTCGGGTAATCAATCCGGTTAACATTCTTTTTTCAGTTCTCGGCGCTTGAAAAATTTTTCCTAATTCAAAAATCCTGATTTCTCTGAAATTTTTCTGATTTTTTGCCACATTTTTCAGAAGATTTGGGATTAAACTTGGTCTTAAATATTCTTGTTCAAGACTAATTGGATTTTCTACTTCTATCAATGCTGATTTAGGCTGATCTAGCTGATAGATACTGATATCTTTTTCGCTTACAAAAGAGTAATTATAAACTTCAGTAAAGCTGGCCTCCTTTAAAATATTTTTTGTCAGGTCTTCCCAAAAAATATTGAAATTTCTTTTGGGAGGAACCAAAGCGGAAACTGGAAAGACGGCTTTAATTTTCTGATAACCATAAATTCTGCCAATTTCTTCAATTAAATCCTCGGGTATGGAAATATCCAACCTCAATGTCGGCACTTCAACCAATAGATGTTGAGGTCTAACCTCAGCAATTCCAAATTCTAGTCTTTTTAATATATTTTTTATTTCTTTTAAAGGAATTTTTATCCCGAGCAGTCTTTCTACATAGTCTAAATCCAACTTAATTCTTTTTGCCTCGAAAAAAATTTTGGTGGGGGGTTTTTGGGGGTAAAAATCAATTAAACCTTTAGCTATTTTACCTTTAGCAATTTTTTGAATCAAGAAAGCGGCTCGGTTAATTCCAATTTCGGTTAAATTTGGGTCAATTCCATGTTCAAAGCGCCAAGAAGCATCGGTTTTTAAATCTATTGTTTTTGAGCCCTTACGAATAACTTTAGGGTTAAAATTGGCCGATTCTAAGACAACAATTTTTGTCTTATTATCAATCTCCGGGAGCTTTCCTCCTTTAATTCCAGCGATTGCTACTGGTTTTTTCTCATCGGCAATAACCAGAATATCCTCATTTAAATCGTATTTTTCCTCGTCTAAAGTAACAATTTTTTCTCGCTTTTTGGCAAATCGGACAATAATTTTTTTTCCTGCAAGTTTTTCGCCATCGAAGGCGTGAAGAGGTTGACCAGTTTCTAACATTCCGTAATTAGCAATGTCGACAATATTGTTAATTGGTCGTAGGCCACAAACTTTTAATCTTTCTCGGATCCATTTTGGCGAAGGAAAAACTTTAACATCGGTAACTACCCTAGCCGTATATCGTGGACAAGCATTTTTATCTTTCACCTCAACACGAACAAAGTCTTTAGCTTTTATATTTTTGTTTTCCCTAATTATCGAAGTTGAACTTCGATAGATTAAGCCGGTTATGGCTGATATCTCTCTGGCAATGCCTAAGTGGGAAAAACAATCTCCAGCTCGGCTTGGCTTAACATCAATATCTAAAGCAAAATCTTTCCCTTCTTTTCTAATCTCTTCCACTTCAGCAAAATGGACAGTTAACAAAACTGCCAATTCTTTTGGAGGGGGTAGCTTTTTTTTAAAAAAAGATTGTAGCCAATTATATGAAAACACCATAGTGGTATTAGAACTGGTTAAGGAATCTTAAATCTCCTGAACGGAATAACCTGATATCATTAATTTTATATTTCATCATTGCTAATCTATCTAATCCAAAACCAAATGCCCATCCCTGCCATCCGCCAGCTGGCGGATTTGGGATTAAGCCAGCATTTTTAAAAACATTTGGGTGAACCATTCCGGCGCCAGCCATTTCTACCCAACCAGTTCCTTTACAAACTAAACATCCCTTTCCTCCACAAACCAGACAACTTATCCCAATGTCGAAAGATGGCTCAGTAAAAGGAAAGTAATCGGGCCTCAAACGGAATTTAATATCGTTCCTGAAAAATCTCCGAAAAAATTCTCCGATTATTGCTTTGAAATTGGCAACCGAAACTTTTTTATCAACCATTAATCCCTCAACTTGATAAAGTTGGAATTCGTGAGAGGAGTCGGTGGCTTCGTGTCTGAAAACATTACCTGGAACTATTATTCTGAGAGGAGGATTATTTTTCTCCATATAACGCACCTGAACCGGACTGGTATGAGTTCGAAGTAAAAGGCCATTTTTTAAATAAAAAGTATCCCAGAGGTCTCGGGCTGGATGGTCTTTTGGAATATTCAAGGCATCGAAATTATACCATTCGGTTTCCATATCTGGTCCCTCCACTACCGAAAATCCCATTGTCTGGAAAATTTCCTCAACTTTTCTTTGGACCTGAGTCAAAGGGTGCAAATGGCCTAAAGCAAGTTTTTGCCCGGGAGCAGTAATATCGAGCCACTCTTCCTTGTCCTCCGTAGTTTTAACGAAGGAGGATTTCTTCTGTTCCATTTTCTCCCGCAAAAAATTTTTCAGTTCATTTGCCTCTCTGCCAATTTTAACTCTTTTTGCTTTTGGCAGCTTTTCCAAGGAACGCAAAATCCGAGTAATCTCTCCTCGCTTCCCCAAATATTTTTTAAAAATCTCATCTAACTCTTTCAAATCCAGTGCTTTTTCTACCTCTTTTTGGACCCGATTTTTGAGGGTTTTTAGATTAATTTTTACCATTTTCATTAATTCATTTTACCTTAAAATGAATACAAAATCAAGCCCTCCCAAGTTTCGTTTTATCCACAGTATAGCTAAAATCAAGGTGGAATTATCCAAATGACGAAATTTGGGAGGGCAAGTGTGAATAAGTCAAAAATTAAATAAAAACAGCCTGCCGGGATAAATCCCTTTGGGCTGTTGCGCTTTTTCGTGCCTTAAATGAACATCAGTTATCCGGTCATCTCAGATAGTACTCTTTTTAACGCCTCAACGCTATCGATACCAACCTTCTCTTGGCTTTTCATAATCGGCCCACCGCAGACTAAAGCAGTTGCATCTCTGTTCACAGCTTCGCTTGCCGTAACCTTCTGCTCATGACGTTCATCCTCTGGATACCACTCAGACCTGATCCCTGGAATAACCTTTTCGGTCTCGAGATCTTTAACAATATCTAGAGCGGTGCCGGGCAAGATAATCCCTTGACAGCCTCTCTTTATAGCAACTTCTGCTCCTAGCCTTACTGTATCTTTCAGAGATCGCTGAAACCATTTTTGGCAATAATCCTCAGTAAAGTGGGTTAACACCGTCAGGCCAAGAATTTTGGTCTTACTGCCCTTGGCGATTTTAATGGCCTCGGGGAGCAAGTCATCGGCTAAAGCGTAGACATTCAGATAATCTACTCTCTTGTCTACCAGGTTTCCAATGATTGAGGCCATTATCGAGGAGCCGTTCCACATCTTCAGATCAGTAAAGACTAGCCGGTTAAACTGCTGAATATTTCCGAGTGTCGATGGATTTCGACGGCCTCGGTCTAATAAGTAATCCAGATTAACCCTGAACCCGAAGTTTCCTTCCACGCCGGAAAGTCGCTCAGCAATCTCCAGGGTTTCCTTCTCCTTTTTCATTAAACCATCCAAAGCCACGAAAAGAAACGGTCTCTCCATTAGATTGTTCCTCCTCTCTCTATTGGTGTTAGACCTCTGGTTGCCTGCCAACCAAGCGGATCTGTCAGAAACTTTCGATAGTCGGCGATGGCTCTTTGAGGATAGACCCCCTGTTTTTCAGCCGCTGCTAAGAGATCTGGCAGAGTGAAAAGATAAACCATCGTGATGTCAAGGTCCTTAAGAGCTTTTACCGCCTCAGGATTATCATAAAAGAGAATGGTAGCAGCATGAGTAGCCCTATATTCCGCCTCCCTTAGTATAACAACGCCATTGCATGTCGTCTGAGCGAAATTGACTAGCTCTTCAACTACCAGACCATTCATCCCTGGGCTGATCTCGGGGTTATTCATGATTCCGGTTATTTGTTCTTTTTGTCCGCCCTTTTTCCTAAGCTCTCGAACATAGACGAAGGGAACGGTTTTCCCTAACATTTCTTCAAGAGTTTCACTAAGGATCCAACCTGGGATCATTCCGCCGGTAACGTTGCCAGCCACGAAATCTATGTCTATGGATGATAGAACGAAATCAAGACGAGGGACTGTTTCCACGATTTGAATAGCTAGTTGCTCGGTAAGAAACCTTATTATCTTCTTTCGTCCTACCAAATTCTTAATTGAGACATAGCCAGGGCCCCAGTTTCCGGAAGCATAAAGAAAGGGTCGATTCTCCAAGGGAAGTTTTTCGACCTCCTCATTTGTTACCTTTGGAGGAACATCCCTAATCTCTGCTGCTTTTACCTCCAAAACCATCGAGACAATTTCGTCTAGCGTTGCTTTTTCAGCCATTTCTAGTTCCCTCCTTTCAGTTTTTGGCATTACGACACTTATTCAGTTGTTATCACATTATCCTCACCTCCTTTAGAAAAGCAATAGCTTTCTCGGTGGCCTTCTCGATAATTAAATCTTCTGGCCTTTCCATTAATTCCTTCATAAATTCTTCCAGGCATGTTGCTAATGTTGTGGAGTCAAGCTTTATCTCAGGATGAGAATCTAATACGTTCTTTGCTACCACTCTGGTAATTGCTACAACATCAAAAACGAATGGGCCTGCCACTTTATCACCTCCTTTCCAAATAGATTTTTAAGGTCCTTTTAATTAAAAGGCTCGGACTTCCCTCCAAGCCAATTAATCTGCGCGGGCGATGGGATTTGAACCCACGTTCTTCCCCGTGACAGGGGGACGCTTTTAACCGGGCTAAGCTACACCCGCATACAAATACCGGGGGTGGGAATCGAACCCACGACTTTCGCCTTATGAGTGCGACGTTCTAACCGCTGAACTACCCCGGCGTTGCGGCGGTTGGATTTGCACCAACGACCTCGAGGTTATGGGCCTCGCAAGCTACTACTGCTCTACGCCGCGATATTATTTTACCCCATTAGAAATTAAAATGCAATATCCAACTAAAATTTCATCACCTTGTTATTAAATTTCTAAACTGGCTAACGGGGTTTAGTAAAGTTTACCCCGTTAGAAAAAACCCTAAGAAAATTAGATAACAAGACAGAAAAATTAAAAAATTCAATCCAAATTTTCTAACGGGGTTTAAAGGGCTTGTAAATTGGTCAGGGCTTTTTCGTAAATGGCGATTGCCTTTTTTGCCTCTTCTAAATCCAATCTATAAGTTGGGTCATGAATAATATTATTTCTGATTCTGTGAGTTTGCCTGACCTCCTCAATATTTGGCAAGGAAACTGCAGTTAATTTTTCCAATCTCTCACCTAAAGTTTCACCACCAAACCCCATCCGGTTTAAAGTATCATCTAAGATCTTATCCGCCTCAATGATTGCTAACTTTGCCTCCGGTTCTAATCCGGTTTCTAATCTCTTTTTTATCGTTTGCCATTTTCCGACAACTTTGCTGACCCCAAAAGGTCGATAGGTTAGAAATTCTTGGGCATCCCAAATTATCATTCTTTTTAACCAGGTGGTTTTAATTAAAGCAAAAATAATAAATCCTACAAAAACCAAACTCACAATTATAAATATAATTTTTAAGGCTATCATCCAACCGGGTAAAGTTGGTGAGATTAGAAATGAAATTATTTTTGGTACGAGGATGGGAGTCATGTTTTTTCAAATATTTCGCCGATTGTTAAAATTTTGTTTTCTTCAAATGACTGACCAATAATTTGGAGACCAACGGGGAGTTTCCCAATTTTACCGCACGGTAAAGAGAGAGCAGGAAGACCTGCTAAATTCACTGAAACCGTAAAAATATCAGAAAGATACATCGTTAAGGGGTCAGTAATTTTTTCTCCTAATTTAAAACCTGGGGTTGGAGAGACAGGAGTGAAAATAACATCAACTTTTTTGAAAGCCTGATCAAAATCTTCTTTTATTAAAGTTCTTACTTTCAAGGCTTTTAAATAATAAGCCTCATAATAACCGGCTGACAAAGCATAAGTTCCCAGCATAATTCTTCTCCTTACCTCTGCCCCAAAACCTTCCTCCCTGCTTTTTAAATAAACATCGATTAGATTGTTAGACTGTTGGATTGTTGGATTGTTGGCTGTTGAATATCCGTATTTTATTCCATCATATCTCGCTAAGTTGGCACCGGCTTCAGATGGAGCAATTATATAATAGCAGGGTAAGGCATATTCAGTGTGCGGAAGTTTGATTTCTTCAATTTTCGCTCCCAATTCTTCATATTTTTTTATCGCCTGTTTAATTATTTTTTCTACTTCGGGTTCAATCCCTTTAATAAAATACTCTCTCGGTACACCGATCCGTAAATTTGAAATTTGAAATTTTAGATTCGAAATTTTAGATTCGACCGACGTCGAATCTAATTCGTCTTTTCCCGAAATCGCCTCAAAAACAATCTGACAATCCTCCACCGTTTTCGTAATTGGGCCGATTTGGTCTAAGGATGAAGCAAAAGCAATCAATCCATACCTGGAAACTGCCCCATAGGTTGGTTTTAATCCCACTACTCCACAAAAAGAAGCCGGTTGTCTGATTGAGCCACCAGTATCTGAACCTAAGGCATAGACACATAAATTCCCAGCTACTGCTGCCGCTGAACCGCCTGAAGAACCTCCTGGCACCCGAGTGAGATCATAAGGGTTTCGAGTTGGTCCGAAAGCCGAATTTTCAGTCGAAGAACCCATGGCAAATTCATCCAGATTCGTTTTTCCTAAAATTACACAACCTTCTCTTTTTAGTTTTTTTATAACCGTGGCATCATAAGGAGCGATATAATTTTCTAAAATTTTCGAAGCGGCCGTGCAGCGAATCCCCTCGACTAGAATATTATCTTTAATTGCGCAGGGAATCCCAGCCAATAATGGAATTCCTCGACTAGTTGAAATTATATCATCAATTTTTTTAGCCTGAGAAAGAGCAAAATCTTCATTAATTGTTAAAAAAGCAGAAACTTTTTTGTCTTCTTTTTTTATCTTATCCAAATAAGCCTGGCAAAGCTCTAATGCTGAAAACTCCTTTTTAATTAGAGCCTGATATACTTGAGCGATTGTTAGATTCGTAAGTTCCATATTTAGAAAATTGATTTGACTTTTAAATAGCCGTTTTTTGTTTCCGGTGCCAATTCTAACAGTTTTAGCGTAGCGTCCTTTTTAGTTTTTAGTTTTTCCTTTTCCTCATCTCCCCTCATGACATTTTCCATTTCTATTGAGTAACTGGTAGGTGTAATCTTTTTGATATCAACTTCTTTCAATTTTTCTATATAATCTAAAATTTTCGAAAGCTCTCCCTGAAACTTCCCAATTTCTTTCTCAGATAGACCGAGTCGAGCTAATTTTGCAATATGTTTTACCTCTTTTTTAGTAATCATATACCGAGCCCCGCCCTTTCCTTTCTTTCAGAAAGGGCGGGGCGAAGGTGAAGAAGAGGGCAAAACCCTCTCCGCCTCATTTTGGTGGTTCTAAATATTCTGTCTCTACTAATACTTCATGTAACTCATCTAAATTTTCCAAAACCATTCCTGCTCCCCTCACTACCGCCGTCATTGGGTCTTCAATAATTTTGGTGGGAATTTTTGTCTCCTTTTGAACCAGGGTATCTAACCCCCGTAAAAGCGCACCTCCGCCCGAAAGATGGATGCCGTTAGTCATTACATCGGCTAATAATTCCGGTGGAGTCTCTTCAACTGCAATCTTAATTTCATTAACAATTTGTCTTACCGATTTTTCCATCGCCCGCCTAATATCTTCATCTGAAACCAAAATTTCTTCTGGCAAACCGGTGACCAAATTCCTTCCCCTCATTGGCAACTCTCTCTTTTCTTTCAAAAGGTAAGCTGAACCAATTCCAATTTTAATTGCTTCGGCTGTTCGCTCCCCGATTAATAACTTATATTCTTCTTGGGCCCACTGAATTATATCTTCATTGAGTTTGTCTCCAGCTATTCTCAGACTTTTAGATAGAACTATTCCGCCTAAAGAAATTATTGCCACCTCAGTTGTCCCTCCGCCAATATCAACAACAAAATTCCCACCGGCTTCTTGAACTGGGAACCTGGCTCCAATAGCTGCTGCCATCGGTTCCTCAATCAAAAAAACTTCTCTAGCTCCAGCATTTTTAGTAGCATCGGAGACGGCTTTTTTTTCTACTTCGGTCACTCCGCAGGGAATACCAACAATTACTCTTGGTCTGGGGTTGATGACGAATCTTCTTTTGTGGGCCTTTTCAATGAAATATCTGAGCATTTGTTCAGTTACTTCAAAATCAGAAATTACTCCAGACCTCAGAGGTCTAGTGGCAACAATATGAGCTGGGGTTCGACCAACCATTTTTTTGGCTTCATCTCCTATTGCTAAAATTTGTCCAGTTTTTTGATTGACAGCTACAACCGAAGGTTCCTGAATAACAATTCCCCGACCACGAACATATACTTCAGAATTGGCTGTTCCCAAGTCAATGGCCATATCTTCGGAAAATAACCTCAAAATTTTATCAAGCATATTTTTTAAAATAATTGACTTAATAGGCTTGGGCAAAAATCCATCTTCGCCTAGCTTTTTTACCACAATAAATACATTTTCCTTCTTCAGGGGCCCTGCCCTTGGCAGGGAGGGTGGCGGGTGGGTTGTAGTCTGGGGCATCGAGAGGCAGAGATCTATTGGTCGTTTTTGTTTCCTCTTTTATCTTAGCTTCGCATTTTGGATTTTCGCACCAAAAGGCTTTTAAAAAACCTTTTTTTGTTTTCATTATATCTTTAAAATGATCGTACTCAAAAACTTCGGTTGTATTTTCTTTTAGATATTGACGGCTCTTCAAAAATAAATTCTTTTGAATTAAATCTAAAACTTTTTTAACTCGAGAAGGTAAAGAGCTAAAAGGAGCTAAGCTCCTTTCTCCGGTATCTCTTCTAACTAAAGTGATTTTCTTTTCTTTTATTTCTTTTGGCCCAATTTCTATTCTTAGAGGGACTCCTTTTAATTCCCAGTCATTAAATTTCCATCCCACAGAATACTCTTTTCTCAAATCTGTTTCAATCCTAAAATCTTTTAAAATCTTCTTCAATTCTTCTGATTTCTTTTCTAGACTTTTATCAATTCTTTTTCCTTGAAAAATTGGAATAATAATAATTTGAATTGGAGCTAATCTTGGAGGAATTATTAAACCGTTATCATCGCCATGAACCATAATCAAGGCTCCAATACTTCTGCTTGATAAACCCCAACTTGTTTGCCAAGGTATTTTTTCTTTCCCGTCTCTTCCTAAAAATTTGATATTAAATACTTTAGAAAAATTTTGACCCAAATCATGAGCGGTACATCCTTGAAGAGCTTTGCCATCTGGCATTAGCATCTCATAAGCATAAGTATCAGCAGCTCCAGGAAATTTTTCTGATTCGGATTTTTTGCCCCATATTCCATCGATAGCAAAAAAATCCCGATAAAGTTTAACATAATTATTTAAAGCCCTCGTTGCTTCACCTATAGCTTGTTCATGGGTTTCGTGGATAGTGTGGCCCTCTTGCCACAAAAATTCAGTTGTCCTTAAAAATAGATAAGTTCTTTTTTCCCAACGGACAACATTACACCATTGATTAATTAAAATTGGGAGGTCCCGCCAGGACTTAATCCACTTAGCAAACATCTCATATATAATCGTTTCCGATGTTGGCCTAAGGACAAGCTTTTCTTTAAGTTCTTTCCCTCCGCCAATTGTCACCACTGCTAATTCAGGTGAAAATCCTTTAACATGAGTTTTTTCCTTTTTTAGGAGTTTTTCTGGAATAAAAATTGGGAAATAAACATTTTTTACTCCAGCTTTTTTAATTTGCTCATCTAAAATCTTCTGGATATTTTCCCAGATAGCATAGCCATAGGGACGAATTACCATACAGCCTTTAACTGGTGCATAATCAGCTAAGCCTGACTTAAGTATCACATCAGTATACCATTGAGAAAAATCTTTTGATTTCTTAAATAAAAGTTTTTCTTTTTCAAATTCCTTTTTCATAAGATTAATGGGTATTAGAATAACCTCGCGATGTCTTTTATGGTGACCCAAATCATCAAGGCGACTAAGAAGGTAAAGAAGGCCCCGGTAATGTTTTGCTCAACTTTTGGGGAAACTGGTTTTTTTCTAATTTTTTCAATTGCTAAAAATAACAATTTTCCGCCATCTAAGGCTGGAATGGGCAGAATATTAAAAATGGCAAGATAGATAGAAATTAGGGCAATAAATTGGAGATAATAACTCAGCCCGAGTTGAGCAACCTGAACCATCAAAGAACCCATTCCAACTGGTCCCATCAACTGGGCTCCTGGTGGCAATCCCTTCCCCCCGACTATCTTTCCAAAAACCTCAATTAGTCCTGACCCGATAGAAGCAGTTAAGTTCAGGGAAGCCTCAACGCCCTTAATTGGAGATATGAACCAGGGATAATTAGTTAGAGCTGTTCTGGCTAGCCCTACCCCCATAGGACCTTCGCCTTCTGGTGGCAAAATTCTGGGAACAAGGGAAGCAGTAAAAATTTCTTTCCCCCTTTCAATTGTTAAAGTTATTTTTTCGCCTTTATATTTTTCGGTAAACTCTTGAGCTTCTTTTACCTTTTTAATTGTTAATTGTTGATTATTAATTGTTAATTCTTTTATTGTGTCGCCGAGTCTGATTCCGGCTTTTTCAGCTGGAGACCCTGGAGCGATAGCCACAATCTGAACTTTTGGATTTGTAGCTGTTGCCTCATCTGAAATAGCCTGAGGAACTCCTAATCCAAAGGCAATGCTTAACAAAACAGCTGAAATTATCCAAAAAGAAACCACTCCACCTATCACAATTGAAGCTCTTTGCCAAATTGGTTTTTGGCTGAAGCTCTGAATTGATTCTATTCCTCCTTCTTCTCCCTGGATTTTGACAAAAGCGCCGAAGGGCAAAAGGTTCAGAGAATAAAGAGTTTGGCCAATTTTTTTGCCGAAAATCCGCGGCGGATAGCCAATACCAAATTCTTCTACTTTTACTCCACATTTTTTAGCAATAACAAAATGGCCGAATTCGTGGAGAACCATTAAACCAATAAGGCTAAGGAAAACAATGATAATCGTTAAAATCATAAATATTTAATGCCTTTATTCACTAATTTCTTTTTTCTTTTTCTCTCCAATTTTCTCAATTTTTTCATTATATTCATCAACCAATTCTTGAAGTTCATCTTTTGCCCGAAATTTATCATCTTCTCGGATTTTTCCTTCTCGGAACCTTTCTTGAATTTCATCCCAGGCCTCTTCCCGCCATCTTCTAATGGTTTGACGAGCCTGTTCTTCTTTTTCAGATATTAAGCGAAGTAAATCTTTTCGATAGTCCTCACTTAGAGGAGGTAAACTAATCCGAATGGCATCTTTGTCAACAATGGGGTTTGCCCCTATTCCAGTTTGCTCCAGGGCTTTGACAATCCCTTCAATATAAGATTTGTCCCAGGGCTGAATTAAAATTTGTTTTGGCTCGGGAATGGAAATGGCTGATAGTTGCTTTAAGGGAAATTTTTGGCCAAAGCATTCAGCTACGATATCTTCAACCAAAGAAGGCGAAGCTCGGCCTGTCCGAATTTTTTGCAGCTCCCGATCTAAAAAAGCAATAACTTTATCTAATTCAGGCCTGATTTTGTTAATAATTTCTTTGTAGTTATTCATCTTGTTGGTCTCGTTTAGAAATTTATTTCTAACGGGGTTAGAAATTAAGCATTAAGATTTCTAGAGCTAGGCGGGGGTTAACATTGGTGGTTGAGAGAAGAAAATTTGTGTTTTGAATTTGGTTAAGAACATTTTTCAATTTGGAAAAAGAATATCCAGACTGTTTAATCTCGAAATTTACCCCGTTAGAGATTTGCTCTCTTGATGCTTTTGCTCCATTATTGTAATTTCTAACGGGGTTTAAACATTTTTTTATTAAAACACCTCTGAAATAGGATAGCCAGATCTCTAAGATTTCTCTTAAATTCCCACCCTGGGATAATTCTTTAGCACATTGAAAACGGCCAGCTAATGATAAGTTGGGAATTTCGGTTAGCTCTTTTATCGCTTTCTGGTAACTCTCTAATTTTTGAGGATTAGATATAAAATCTATCGCTATCCCCGGCATTCCCGAAGAAATATCGGTGATTTCTTTTACCTCACTTTCTGAAATTCCTTGATTTTTCAAATAATTCTCAATTTCAATCCTCTTCACTGGATAAAATTTAATAAGCTGGCATCTAGAAAGAATAGTCGGAAATAAAAATTCTGGCTGATTAGTAATTAAAATTAGCAAGGTTTTGCCTTTTGGCTCTTCTAAAGTTTTTAAAAAACAATTTTGGGCTTCCTCGTTCATTGAATGGGCCTGGTCAATAATAGCTGCTTTAAGTGGAGAGAGGGAGGGTTTTAGAGAAATTTTCCAGCAAAGCGCTCGAATTTGAGAAATCTGAATTTCACGACCAATTGGTTCCACTAAAACGAAATCGGGATGTGATTTCTTTTGAAAATTTTCACCCAAAAATAATTTAACAAATTCAATAGCTATCGTTTTTTTTCCTAATTTTTCCTGGCCAGAAAATAGATAGGCGTGAGATAGCTTTTCCAACTCGGCAGATTTTTTTAAAAATTGCCACTGTTTTTGATGTCCTATTAACATAAATCTGATTAAGAGATTAAGCTGATTTTTTCCTTTTTTCTTAATCGCTTAATCGCTTTATATGCTTAATCGCTTTTATTTTTTTATCATTATGCTTTTTTTATAAACATCGAGGTTTTCAAGTATCACTCCGGTGCCTCTGGCTACACAGAGCATCGGTTCTTCAGCCAAAGTACAAGGAACGCCAGTTGATTTGGCAATCAGTTCAGGAAGATTTCTCAACAGGCTTCCCCCTCCACAAAGTACCATTCCTTTATCCATCACATCGGCCGATAATTCAGGCGGAGTATCTCTTAGAACCAACTTAAGTACCTGAATAATTTCGCTCAATGTATCAGAAACGACCTCACAAATTTCGTTGGAGGAAACTTTAATATTTCTTGGTAAACCCAAAATTAAATCTCGACCCCGAATCTCAATTTTTTTCTCTTCCTTTTCCGAAAGGGCAGTACCAATTTTTATTTTTATTTCTTCGGTGGTTTGCTCACCAATGGCTAAATTATATTTTTTCTTAATATAATCAGAAATAGATATGTCCATTTTATCTCCGGCAATTCTAGCTGAATGGCAATTGACTATTCCTCCCAAAGAAATTACCGCCACCTCTGACGTTCCTCCGCCAATATCAACAATCATATTCCCGGAACAAGAATTAATGGGCACTCCCGCTCCGATGGCAGCCAAAATTGGTTCTTTAGCCAGATAGACGGCTTTGGCGCCAGCATTCATTCCAGCTTCAATCACTGCTCTTCTTTCAGTCGAGGTAATGCCAGCTGGCACTCCAATCATTAATTCCGGCTTGAAAAAACGCCAGGAACCAGAAACCTTATCAATAAAATATTTCAGCATTGCCTGAGTTACTCGAAAATCAGCAATTACTCCATCTCTGAGAGGACGATAAATTCGAATAGTGTCTGGAGTTCGGCCAGTCATTTCTTTTGCCGCTTGACCTACTGCCAAAATTCGATTTTCCCCAAGGGTCACTGCCACTACCGATGGTTCTTGCAAAACCACCCCTTTTTTAGGGATAAAAACTACTGAATTACAAGTTCCTAAATCGATACCAATTTTAGTTATAAACATACGAATTATGATGTTCACCCCGCACTTTTTGTTAGTTATATAAGGTATTTACTAGACTTAAAGTAATCTGCTTTTTAAAATTCTCAAAAGGTGCGGGGCAGGTTTTATGCGAATTATATGCGAATATCCGAATTCTTTTTTATCCTACCTTAAAGTTCCTTTTTTAGCAAGATTACTGGTTAAGATTCCTACTACGATGATAAAAATTCCGCCAAAAATAAATAAAAGCTGAAAACCTAAAAATCCAATAATGCTGCCAGAAATCAAAGCTCCCAAAGCTATACCCAGAGGTGAAAAGATGGTATCCATGGCTCCAGCTTCCTCAGGGTTCTCTTTTAATTTTTGGGAAATTAAACCTGACCTGCCCGAATTACAAATTAAATCCCCGGCTACCCTACCGAAATTGATTAATAAAATGTTAAAGAAATTTATCATTGGTACCATTGCCCCAAATAAAATTGAAAAAATTCCGGTAATTATTCCGCCCTGAAAAATATTTTTCTCGCTTTTAAATCTGGTTAAACGATTAATGAGCAAAAGCGAAACTGGCAAAAATAAAAATGAAAATACTGAAACAAAAACTAAAATTAAATTTTGGGACCAGTGAAGCAAATCTTTTAAAAATAGAACTAAAAATGCTTGATAAAAACCGGATACAAGCAAAACTGAAAATGAAATGGAAATCGGTGATAAAACATCTCTTCTTTTTATTTTTTGAAAAATCTTTTGATAATTTTCTTTAAATCTTTGAAAATTAAAAAATTTATTCAGTGGTTTAATTCCCTGTTTTTTTAATTGAATAAAGCAAAAAATGGCGGTAAAAATTTGTAAAATTAAACTAAAAATAAAAACTCCAATGAAATTAAATTTCCAAATAAAAAGAGCACCAACTGCTGGAGCTGTGGCATCGGCATAGAAAGGAGCTGAATAAAACCAGCCAAAAGCTCGATCGTAATTTTCAAGAGGAGAAGAAATTAAAATCGCCCTAGCTGAGACAAAAAACAGGACCGCCGATATTCCTAATATCACCTGCCAAAAATAGAATAAAGCAGGCGCTCGAATTAAAATCATTCCCAAGGCATAGATTCCGTATCCCAAAATTCCAACCGTAGCCAAAATAGCTGGATTTATTTTATGATTAAAAAATCCTACAAGAGGAGCAAAAAGAGCAATTGGTAAATAAATTAAAAGATAATTGTAACCAACTTCTGGCAGGGAAAATCCCCTGGCTATCAAAAATAAAGGGAAATACAAAGAAAAAAGTTTGTAGCCAAACATCAACAAAAAATGGGTTATCGTGGCATCTCTGGTAACTTTTTCAATTTTCGGCAAAATAGGCATGTTGAATTATTTTAGCAAATAAAAATGCGCTCAGCCAATGCTGAGCGCTTTATACTGTCGCCATCTTGTCATCGTTATTTGGGAATTATCCCAGATGTCCGAACCATCTCATCGTGAATCTCTTGTGCATTCCTCATTTTTCTCTGGCGAGGTTTCCTATCGTACCAAAAAACATTTATTTGGATCACATTCCCTTTAAAAGTCGGTACATCATCTAATCTTCCCAAAACCCTCCTGGTTTTAATGTTATGACAATCGATGGCTGTGACTTTATCAATGGCAAGGGTCTGTAAAAGCTGATATCTAATTACCAAGTTACCTTTTTTAAAATGAAGACCTTGTTTTGGTTTTTCAAAAGCGCGTGTTACTGTGCCGTCATCAGAGCGAATCTAAATTGTACCGTCTGAATTACGAAAAATTTTTTCCACTTTACACAAATAGTAATTTATCTCTGCCATCTTGACACCTCCTTTTTAAAGAATCTTCTTTAACTCATTGATATTTCTAAAATAGGTCTCTATTAGTTTATCGAACAAATCTTGATTTTTTATTTCCTGAGCTAAAACCATTCCTTTCTCCAGTTGCTCGAAGGCCTCATCAACCCAATTTTTAATAAATAGAAAAATTTTAAACTTCTCCTCTCTTACCTCAATTACCATCTCTTGTAATCGTCTTTTTTCATCTAAATTTCCGCATAGAGCCACTTTTGCCATAAAAAAAACTGCTACTTCCTGTTGAGGAAGAACCGGATACCTTCCAGTCTCTCTGGTTATTTGGAATATCTCCTCCCATAAATCTCTAATCATCGCTAGTTCCATTTTTTATTTTCCTCTCAGAGCGAATTTTTTCTCTCAGCCGGATTTCAAATAAAATCAAAGCTATTATAGGAATTAAAATTAGAGCTACCACCCATCCTAATACTTCTCTGAAAATTCTCTTTATTTCCATTAACGACCTCCTTTTAAATCATTCATTATTTAGCTAAAAAGAGCTGTCTTTTTGATAAGAAAATCTATCACATTGATTTAAATTTGTCAACGAGATATTATAGAAAAGGCGAAGAGGATTTTATCCTCTTCTTAACCTTCATCCCGCTAAGCGGGACTCGGTATATGACTAAAAAAACTCGAACAGTTTTATTTTTAATTTGTTTATTTTTGTTTTTATTAATTGCTCCGGTGACCATTTTTTATTCCCAGGGTTATCGTTTCGACATTGATTCAAAAAAAATTACTCAAACCGGGGGATTGTTTTTAAAAATTGAGCCAAAGCAAGTCGAAATTTACATTAATGGGAAATTAAAAAAGAAAACTGATTTTTTCTTTGGCTCAGCTTTGATTGAAAATTTATTGCCAAAAAAATATAAAGTAGAAATCAAAAAAGAGGGATATCATCCCTGGGAAAAAAATTTAGAAATAAAAGAAAAGCAAGTAACCGAAGTGAAAAATATTGTTTTATTTTCAGAAAACCCTACTTTTAATATTTTAACTGCCGGGGTCAAAGATTTTTGGTTTTCGCCCGATGAGAAAAAAATAATTTTATTTGAAGGAAGTGAAATGGGCTGGGCTCTGAAATTATATGATTTAGAAAAGAATGTCAAAAGTCAGTTGATTGAAGAGAGGGATTTTTATTCAAAAGGGGCTGATTTATTAAATTTGGAATTTTCGGAAGACTCAAATGAAATTTATTTAGATATAGGGATGAAGGAAAAGGAAAAATACTTTACCTTAAAATTAAATAAATTTCCACCAACTTTGACTGAAAGAGAAATTGCCACCTCATCTGAAAATATTATTGCTTCTCAGGTTTTCAATGGAGATAGCTATTATCGAGATAAATCGGGATATCTTTTAAAAAATGAAGAGAGACTAACTGAAAATCCTTTCCCGGTCAAAGCGGAAACCGAATACGTTTTAGAAATATTCCAAAATTTTATATTTTTAAGAGAGAACCAAACTTTATATCAATTTAATCCCGATTTAAAATCTTTTGAAAAATTTTTTGAAAATATAAATTTTTTAAAAATTTCTCCTGATCTTAAAAAAATAGTTTATTTTTCGAACTCGGAAATCTGGATTCTGTTTTTGAAAGAGGTGGTTTCCCAACCAATCAAAAAATCTGGAGAAAAAGTCTTTTTGGTTCGTCTCTCAGAAAAAATCAACGATGTTTTTTGGTTAAATTCTGATTATTTAGTTTTTAATACTGGAAACAAAATAAAAGTCGCCGAAATCGACGACAGAGATAGAATAAATATGGTTGATATTGCTGAGTTTTCCTCCGCCGCTAAAAGCTATGGAGGACCCGCCGAAGCTTTACGCGAAGGCGGAGAAAATCCCAAAATATTCTTTAGTCAAAAACAAAAAAAGCTATATATTTTAAGCAATGGTAATCTTTACACATCAGAGACCTTATGAAGATGGAGATGAAGCTTTAGCTTCATTGACCTTCTTTTTAAAATTTTCCCAGTTGATATTTCCTTCAACAGAAATTTTACAAATTTCTTTAAACTGACAATATTGACACTGCCAATCTTCTGGCCAACCGGGAATTCGAGAAGGAATGATATTTCTATCAATTTTGGCTTTGAGATTGCTTAGTTCTTTTAAAAGACCTTCGGCAATTTCTGAATCGTAATCTACGAAAAACTCTTTTAACTCTTGGGTATCTTTATTCACATAAAGCAAGATGCCTTTTTTTTGTTTGAAAAAATGCAAATAAAGTTGAATCTGATTTATATGTTCTTTTTTTGGTTCATTTAAACTTTTGAAAATTTGGCCATTGATACTTTTGATATCTAAAACATACAATTCTTTCCCATCACTGATAATGGCATCGGCCCTGCCACCGATTAACTCCTGGGGAGGAATATTAATTTCAGCAGCTACCACCTGAATATCTTTGACGCCAAACAGGGGTTTCATAATCAGTTGATGAATGTGATCACCGTGATCAAACATCATTAAAATTCTTGGCTCCATTTCTTCAGCTGGCGCTTTTTTGAATTTAAAAAAGACTCCCCTCGGACATTTGCCAGCATCGGTAATATAAAAATGGCGTTGTTCTCTATCTTTTTTTAATTCCGAATAATAATGATTAATTAGTTCCTTTAACATTTTCGCTCCGCGAAAATCGCTGATTTGTGCTGATTTTTAGCTGATTTACGCTGATATATTTATCGCTTTCGCCATTGAAGGACTCGACTTTATTCTTGATATGTTGATTATATCGTGCAAATATATAACTAGACCTGTTGCACTAAAGTCGGGCGGATATGGTATCTACCGCAACAGGTTGTCTGAGTCACAGAAGGAACAACGAGACAAAATGCAACCCGCACATATCCGCTCGCATGCTCTTTTCTGGAGTGGTTTATCACCGCTCCTTTTTTATTAGGAGCGAGGTAATAAGTTTCAGAGTAAATTTCGGAGGTCTGTTAGCATGGTTTCGCCGAAGGCGAATAACAGACCAAGAACTTAGACCCCAAAATTGGGCTGGCAATTTTGAGGGTCGGTACTCTAAAACTTCGTTACCGAGCGGATTACCGTTTCTGCCACTGGGGGGCTCTTCTTGCCCGTTTTAATCCGAATTTTTTTCTTTCTCGCATTCTTGAATCGCGAATCAAATATCCGGCGTTCTTTAATCTTTTTCTGAAATCGGGGTTAAATAAAACTAAAGCCCTGGCTATTCCATGACGGATGGCTTCGGCCTGGCTATGCAAGCCTCCCCCTTTTACCTTAGCTAAAATTCTAAATTTATCAAGGCATTTCATTTTTTCTAAGGCAGCTTTGGCAATTTGTTGGAGTTCAAAAGTCGGAAAATAACTCTCCAAACTCCTTTCATTAACTAGAAATGCTTTCCCGGGGTACTCGCGAGCGGGTCGGGTAAAAATTCGAATTCTAGCCACCGCGGTTTTCCTTTTTCCCACTGTCTCAAGGTATTTTTCTGGTTTTGGTGTTATTATTTCTGCTTTTCTAACCGGTTTCTCTTTTTTTAATTTTTCTTTCCTCTCAATTTTCTTACTTTCCCTTTTTTTAGTTGTTTCTTTAATTTTAGGCATATTCGTAATTCGTTTAGATTGGTAATTCGCAAGATTGTTCTATTTTTAATCTTTTTATCATCTTTTTTCTTAATTTATTTTTTGGCAACATTCCAAATACTGCTTTTCTCAAAACTTCGGCCGGTTTTTCAGCAAAAAGCTTCTTTAGGGGAATTTCTTTTACTCCACCTAAATATTCAGAGTGACGAAAATAAATTTTGGACTCCATTTTTTTTCCGGTAACTTTTAATTTTCCTACATTTTTGACAATTACAAAATCACCCATATCTTTATAGGGCAGGAAATTGGGTTTATGTTTACCTTGCAAAAATATCGCAATTTCAGAAGCTAATCTACCTAAAACCTTGCCGGTAGCGTCGATTGTGTGGGTTTTCCGATCTATGTTTTTTCCTTGACGGGTGGTGGGTGGGTTGGAGTCCATATTATTTTACTAATTCAATAATAGCCATTTTTGCTCCATCACTTTTTCTCAACCCTAATTTAATTATCCTTGTATAACCTCCTTTCCTCTCTTTATATTTTGGGGCAATTTCATTAACTAATTTTTTAACTATTTCCGGTGAAAATTTTTTAGCCAACAATTTTCGAGAAGATAGGTTACTAATTTTAGCTCGAGTAATCTGTTTTTCAACGAAAATAGAAACCTCCCTGGCTTTAGCCTCGGTAGTTTCAATTTTCTCTCTCAAAAAAAGGGCACTAGCCAGTGCTTTCAATAATGCTTTTCTTTGATCTCTTTTCCGGCTTAATTTTCGCCCGCGTTTCCGTTTTCTCATAAGCTAAACTTCCTTCCTTTTATGGGCCCGCTTGCGGGAGGGTGGAGAGTATAGTGCCTCCCGGTTGTAGTCTTTTTCCTTTTTGTTTTCTTCTTGGCAACTTTGGCTTTTTTCTTTTCAACGGGTATTTCCGCTCGAAGTATCTCTGCTTTTTCTTTAAAACTCTCAGCAAGCAGAGAAAAGTGTTTTACTAAAATTTCTGATGTCTGAGAAAAAGCGGCTTCCGGGCTAATAGTTCCATCGGTTTCAACTTCCAAAAATAACCTATCAAAGTCAGTTCTTTCTCCCACCCTCATATTTTCAACTTGAAAAGCTACTCTTTTTACCGGAGTAAAAATAGCATCAATAGGAATTGTTCCAATTTCCAATTTTTCTCTTCCTCTCGCTTCCTTTGGGGAATAACCTATTCCTTTTTCAATTTGAATTTCCATTTCCAATTCGCTGGATTTTTGGGTCAGGGTGGCAATGTGGCAATCCGGATTGACTAATTCAACCTGACTGGGTAATTCAAAATCAGACCCTTTGACCTCTTTTTCTCCCTTTACTTTTAAGAAACCCTTTTGGGGCTCTTGAGTATAAAGACGAAACCTCATTTGTTTCAGGTTAAGCATAATTAAAATTACATCCTCGAAAACTCCGGGAATAGTTGAAAATTCATGGGGAACATTTTTCATTTTCATTTGAGTTACGGCTGCTCCTTCTAAAGAAGAAAGTAAAATTCGCCTCAAAGAGTTTCCAATTGTAACGCCATAACCAGGATAAAGGGCTTCGATTTCAAATCGGGCATAATTACCTTTTTTTTCAATAATTTTTGGCTGAAGTGGTAATGGTATCATAAAATGTTAGAATGTGAGAATGTTGGATTGTTGGAATGTAACAATCTAACATTAACGAGAGTAGAACTCAAATATGGCAGGAATTTCAACTGGAGGGGCGCTTTCTTCTAAAGTTGGTTCCCCTATTACTTTTCCTTCTAATTTTTCAACATTTAATTCAAGCCAACCAGGAGTCTTGTATTTTTTTAACATATTTTTAAGATTTTGAAAATTGGCCTTTTTCATTTTTTGCGATTTTAGCGAGATGATATCACCTTTTTTAACCTGATAAGAAGGAGTATCAATTGATTTTCCGTTAATTAAAACGAAAGCATGGGAAACTAATTGTTTAGCCTGGGCCCTAGAGTTGGCCAGACCTAATCTAAAAACTACATTATCTAAACGAGTTTCTAGAAGGTTTACCAGAAATTCGGAAGCATCCTCTACTTTACCCTTCATAGCCAGGACCTTCTTTACATAATTCTTGAATTGACGCTCTTTTAAATTATACCAGCTTTTCAATTTTTGTTTTTCTCTCGATTCTTTACCATATTCAGAAAGTGGAATCGGTCTCCTTTTCCTTTTTTGCCCCGGTGGATAAGCTTTTTTTAGCATTGGGCATTTTGGTGATAAACATCTCTCACCCCTAAGAAATAATTTCGCCCCCAACCTTCTACAAATTTTACATTTTGCCTTTTTCACTTCATGAAAAACACTGATTAATACTGATTTTATTAGACACGTCTCACTTTTGGAGGTCGACAACCATTGTGAGGTATAGGTGTAATGTCTTTAATTGAAACAATATCCAAACCTCGAGTAGCCAAAGACCTGAATGCCGATTCTCGACCAGAACCAATCCCCCTCACAAGCACATGAACTTTTTCAATTCCCAATTTTTTAGTTGCTTCAGCCATAGCTTCAGCCACTTTCGAAGCAGCGAAAGGAGTGGCTTTTTTTGTTCCTTTAAAACCGATATTTCCAGCTGAAGTCCAATATAAAACATTGCCTTGAAGGTCAGTAAGACTCATTAAGGTGTTATTATAAGAAGAAGAAATATAAATTCGACCCTCTTTAATGCGTTTTTGAGGGACCTCTATTTTGATTTCCTTTTTAACCTGAGCTTCCACTTTCTCTCTTTCTTTAAGGAGCTCCTCTTCAGTTTTAGTAATTATACGTTTCTTCCCCATATTAGGTTGGTGCGGCTGGTGGTTTTCTTCCAGATCCCACGGTTTTTTTGACATTTCCTCGAACAGTTCTAGTATTAGTTCTTGTTCTCTGCCCCCTAACTGGCAGTCTTTTAATATGACGAATTCCTCGCCAAGAACCTATATCTTTTAATCTTTTAATATTCATCATTACCTCTCTTTTTAATTCTCCTTCAATTTTATAATTTTTTTCAATGATTTCCTTTAACCGATTAACCTCTTCCGGAGTTAAATCTTTTGCTCTTTTTTGAAATTCAATTCCGGCTTGAATTAAAATTTTTCTACTCAAAGCTAAACCTATCCCATAGATATAGGTTAAGGCAATTAAGATTTGTTTGTTCTCGGGGATATTTACTCCCGCTATACGTGGCATAGTTATCCTTGTCTTTGCTTGTGCTTTGGGTTAACACAAATCACATAAACTCGTCCTTTTCTTCGGACGATTTTGCATTTTTTACAAAGTTTTTTTACCGATGCTCGGACCTTCATGTTATTTACCTCTATAGACTATTCTCCCTCTTTTTTCATCATAGGGACTGATTTCTACTGTTACCCGGTCTCCGGGTAGAATCTTAATTCTATACATCCTTAATTTTCCAGAAAGGTGGCAAAGTGCTTCTCCCCCGTCGTCTAATTTTACTCGAAAATTAGCACTAGGTAAGCTCTCTATTACTATTCCTGTTTTCCGGAAAATCTTTTTAGTGGGATTCATAACTAAGTAATTATTTAGGATAGCAAAAATATTTAATTCAGTCAACCCCGCACTAAATTTACCAATGAATTTGATGGCGACGCACTAATGCGAATAGCGTTGTCCCGCAAAACGGGACTGGCCTATTCGGCCACCGTGCGTCGCAAAAGAATTGCAGGTTTTACTATAAATATAGTTTATCTTGAATTTCTATCGTAAATTTAGTGCGGGGTCAAGATCGATGAATCTTCGATTCATCTCAATCACCAAGCGTTAGCGAAGGTGGAAAAGAAGAAAATCTTCTTTGATTTTCATAAATTTTCAATTTATTCGATGTTTAATTTAATTTCAATTTTCCTTAAATCCTCGGGAATCTTTTTTACCCAAAAAGGCCAAAGCCTTACTTTAGCTTTTGTAATTTGGGGCAGATTTTTCAAGAAAATGTTAGTTTCAGTTAGCGATTTTCCAACCAGCCCTTTCTTTAGAGAAATTTCATCAATATCTGAAAAAATCTTGGCTGTCATTTCTAAGGAAAGAGTAATTTTGCCCGGGCTAAAATCGATATTTTCGGAAGAATAATTCGTTTTGAGACTTTCTACCAGAACTCTTTTTTCTGGCGGGATCTGGGAAGAGATAAAATCGATGGCAAAATTTTCAATATCTTTTGGTTTAAATACCAAGGCCTTTGACTGAGCCTTAACCTGAAAAGTGAATTTCTCTAAATCTTGACCTGCCTGAGCCAAGGGAGTAATTTCAAGAATTCTCGTTTCCAAAGCCTCTTTCAATAAAGCAAATAGCGAAGCGTCTGAGGAAATTTTATCTTTTAAGGTTGCTTCGCATTCTTCCTTTGCCTTCTTCGTTAAAATCTCTTTAGTCTGATCTAAATCTTTTTGGGTCACCTGAGGAACTTCTTTTATCTCACCTCCTTTCATTGAGACAAAAGATTTTCCATAAAACTTGGTATAAAGGGCGGTGCCAGCAAATCCGGGAATAGAGAAGGTAGTTGGCCCAATATTATATTCTACACCTGGCTCAGCCGCTCTCACTTTAATATCTAAGTATCCAGGAACAAATTTTCCTTCCTCATATTTTCCTCCAGGAATAGTTACTTTTTCTATTGACCTAAACAATTTTCCATCGGCTGAAACAAATCGCGTCGTGGCTACCAAAACCTGGGGTGAGGTGGAATAGTTATTATAAACTCGAATTATCCCTTCAGCTTTCTTTTCTTTTAAAATTTTGCCAGAAGATGGAAATTCTTCGGTGATAGTTTTTTCAGCTTCAAAAATTTTAACCGGGATAACCCCGCTCTTTACCCAAAGGGCGGGGTCCGTTTCTTCAACGGTGGCATCCCCAGTTATTTTTGTTTTGAAAGTCGAAAAATCAGACTCTGGCCAAATTTCGATTTCCGCTTTTGATAAAGTAAAATAACAGAAAATTCCGGCTAAAATAAAAATAAAAAGGGCGAAAATTACCTGGTACCATTTTTTCTTCACGAAAAGTGGTGATGAAATATTTTTTTCAAGGGGTGGTTTGGGTCTTTCTTCTCGAAAAGTGGTGGGGGGCTTCGGTGGTAAAATATCAAAGATTTTTTTGTTCATTTCTTCATTTTACTAAAATTGCTCTGATCCGTCTAACCCCGACCCCAGAACTTTCTTCTTTAAGAATTCCAAAATGGCCGAGCTCTGAGGTTCTTTTGACATGGGGGCCGGCGCAGATTTCTTTTGAAAAATCGCCAATAGAATAAACTGTAACACTTTCTGGATATTTTTCCTTAAAGAAAGCTAAGGCTCCAGATTCTAAAGCTTTCAGGTAAGACATTTCCTCTTTTTTTACTTCTAAATCTTCTTTAATTTTTTGATTAACTAAGTTCTCAACTTTTTTAATCTCTTTATCTGTCAATTTTTGAGGATGAGAAAAATCAAATCGAAGCCGCTGGGGAGTAATGTCTGAACCCATTTGTTTAACATGCTTTCCTAAAATCTCTCTTAAAGCTGCGTGTAATAAATGAGTGGCGGTATGAAGTCGAGTTCCCTCGTAAGTCGCCTCTTTCCCAACGCCGCCAAATTTTTTCTCAACTCCAGCTCTTGAAATTTCTTGATGCTTCTTGAATTCCTCCTCAAATTCTTTTTCGTTAATTTCTAAATCATTTTCGCGAGCAATTTCTCGGCTGAGCTCTAATGGAAAGCCATAACTCTGAAATAAATCAAATGCCACCTTACCAGAAATTATTTTGAGATTTTTCAATTTGCAATTTTCAATTTGCAATTTTGAATTTTTTAAACCTTTTTCTAAAGTTTTTTCAAATTTCTCTTCTTCGCTCTGAATTACAGTTAAAATATCAGTTTCTTTTGATTTTATTTCTGGATAAATTTTTTGATAGATTTCAATAACTTTTTGAGCCAAAGGAATTGAAAAGTTCTTTGGCAAATTTAATAATTTTCCAAATCGAATTACCCTTCTTAGAATTCTTCGCAAAACATACCCTCTTTCAACATTTGAAGGAAAAATCCCCTCAGAAATTAAAAAAACCGCACTTTTAATATGATCAGCAATAATTCTCTCCGCCCGGAAATTTGCAGGGGTATAACCCCTGCATTTTCTGATTTCCTCAATGATTGGTTGAAATAAATCAGTTTCGTAAACCGAAGGTTTTTGTTGAACAACCATAGCTAACCTCTCCAGTCCCATTCCGGTATCAACCCCTTTTTGTTTTAAGGAGCTAAGCTCATTTTTTTTATTTCGATAATATTCATTAAAAACTAAATTCCAAACTTCTACACCATTAAAATGAATTTCGGTTGTCGGACCACAAGGACCTTCCCTACCGGTCGGTCCCCAAAAATTATCTTCTCTGCCACAAAATTTAAGATTCCCTTTCTCTTCAGAAAATCCAAGTTTGCCCCAAATTTTCACCGATTCTTCATCGCGGGGAACCTCAGTATTTCCTTTAAAAACCGTCACAATCATTTTGGAAATTGGTAATTGGAGATTAGAGATTAGAAGCTCGTAAGCGAGCTTTATAGCTTCTTTTTTAAAATAGTCACCGAAAGAAAAATTGCCCAGCATTTCCAGAAATGTTAAATGCTTTTCATCGCCAACCTCTTCAATATCTGAAGTTCGAAAACATTTCTGACAAGAGTAAACTCTTTTCCCATAAGGCGATTTCTTTCCTAAAAAATATTCCTTAAATTGTTGCATCCCAGCCGTGGTAAAAAAAACACTAGGATCGGTAGGGATAAGAGAGCTTGATGGGACAATAGTATGATCGTGTTTTGCGAAAAAATCCAAGAATTTTTTTCTTAATAAAATTGAATCCATAAGCGAAGAAGAACCCCGCCCTAATTTTGCCCTCTAATTCATTGGCGGCACACGTTGGCCGAATAGGCCAGTCCGCCAAAGGCGGACAATACTATTCGTATTGAGTGTGCCGCAAATGTTTAACCTATTTTAGTTGTTATTTTAAGAAAAGTGCCCAT
>Ga0100393_10000658_pt1 | contig 36831 bp, 36 predicted proteins | sample CryGeymeta201517_FD_81546 | JGI IMG/M metagenome (GOLD analysis project Ga0100393, IMG submission 81546) | Groundwater microbial communities from Crystal Geyser aquifers in Utah, USA - Crystal Geyser metaG 2015-17 | ecosystem: Environmental > Aquatic > Deep subsurface > Groundwater | place... | reverse complement strand
GGGTGAACTTAGCATCGTTCATGGCAGCGGTGTCCTCCGGAAAAGTTGCTTGGTGGTACAAACAACCTAACCAGGGGCACCGCTCGCTTTAACCCCTATTTCCCGCCAATCCGCGATGAACCACAAAAAAGGGGTGTACCGTTTCGAGTGGGAACATCGCCGGAAGAACGGCGAATGCTTCCCCGTGGAGGTCACGCTGGCCCGCATCGATATCGACGGGGTGCAACAACTTTACTGTATCTGGCGGGACATCAGCGAGAGAAAACAGGTCGAAGATGCTCTGAAACAAAGCGAGGAGCGTCTGAAACAGGCGCAGATCATCGGCGAGGTCGGGGTGTGGGACTGGAATCCTGTGACCGGAGCACTGGTGTGGACGGAAGAGACCTACAATATCTTCGGCTATGCCCTCGGCGAGGTGGAACCCGGTTTCGAACTGTTTCTAAAGCATGTGCATCCTGAGGATCGCGAGCCCCTGACCCGGGCTGTCGAGGCGGCGCTGCATGAAGGAAGCAAATACGATATCGACTGCCGCTTCATGCGCGTGGACAACAGCGAGGGGGTGGCCAATGCGCAGGGAAAGGTAAGCTTTGACGCTGCGGGGAAGCCCGTCCGTATGCTCGGCACCTTTCAGGATATCACCGCTCGCAAACAGACCGAGAACCGCCTGCGCGAGGCGCTGTCGCTGCAAATGGCCACGCTTGAGGCCACGGCAGACGGCATACTGGTGGTCGGCAACAAAGGGCAGTGGACGGCCTATAACCGCAAGTTCGCCGATATGTGGCGTATCCCGGAGGATATACTGGAATCCGGTGACGATCAGCGGGCTCTGGATTTTGTGCTGGATCAACTGCTCGATCCGCAAGGCTTCATCGACAAGGTGATGTCACTCTATGCCCGCCCCGAGGAAAGCAGTTTCGATGTGTTGCATTTCAGGGATGGGCGGGTATTCGAGCGCTACTCGATGGAGCAGCGTATCGAGGATGAGATTGTCGGCCGGGTGTGGAGTTTTCGCGATGTCACCGAGCGTCACCGGACAGAGGAAGAGCTGCGTATGTCCAAGTTCGTCATGGAGAACGCGCCCTACAACATCACCTTCCTCGATGAGCATGCGAAGATCCATTACATGAATAAAACCGGCCGAGAGACATTCGGATTGACCGAGGAAGAGGTCAGGGGGATGTATTTGTCGGACATCGACCCCGGGGCAAGCGACGAGATATGGCGGGAACACTGGCAGGATCTGAAGCAGCGCAAACAGGTGTCTCTGGAGAGGGAGCATCGGCGCAAAAACGGTGAGGTGTTCCCTGTCGAGATCATTGCCAACTACATGCAGTTCGGTCAAAAGGCATTCAACGCCGCCTTCGACCGGGATGTCAGTGACAAGAAGTCGCTTGAGGCACAACTGCGGGAATCGCATAAGATGGAGGCCATCGGTACGCTGGTCGGGGGGATTGCGCACGACTTCAACAATATGCTGGCAGCCATTCAGGGCAATGTGTATCTGGCCAGAATGCAGTTGCAGGGACAGCCGGATGTGAGCGACAAGATCGATAATATCGAACAGTTGGGCAACCGGGCCGCCGAGATGGTGAAGCAGTTGCTCACCTTCGCCCGTAAGGATCGGGTGAGCATGATGGTGTTCTCGCTCAATTCATTCCTGAATGAGGGATACAGACTCACCCGCACGCTGATTCCGGAGAACATCGAGCACAGCAACGTCATCTGCAGTGAAGAATTGAAGGTGTACGGCGATGCCACCCAGTTGCAGCAGGTACTGATGAATCTGCTGAACAATGCGGTGGATGCTTTGGCAGGGGGTTCTCAACCATCCATCCGCTGCTCTCTGGATGCCTATGAAGCGGACGATACCTTCCGTCTGAGGCATCCTCATCTGGCAGGGGAACGCTTCGCCTGCCTGAGCGTTCAGGACAATGGTTGCGGCATCGAGCCCGATGCGCTGGGCAAGATATTCGAGCCGTTTTTCACCACCAAGGAGGTCGGCAAAGGCACGGGGCTGGGGCTGTCCATGCTGTATGGCGCTGTGCAGACACATGGCGGCGTGGTCGAGGTGGAGAGCAAGCCGGGTCAGGGGAGTACCTTCCGGATCTATCTGCCGTTGTGCGTAGTCGATGACCCGGTCGAGAGCGGAAACCCAGCTGAGCCTGCAGGCGGGTATGGGGAGACCATCCTGCTGGTGGACGATCAGGAGGATCTGCGTACAACATCGGCACAGGTGCTGAGCGTTCTTGGTTATCGGGTGTTACAGGCCGGAACTGGCAGAGAGGCACTGCAGGTGTTCCACGAACAGCAGGGGGGGATCGATTTGATTCTCTCCGATGTGGTGATGCCGGATATGGGCGGCGTTGAGCTATTGCAGGTGATTCGCGGGGAAGGGTGTAAGGTGCCCGTTATTCTTGCGACGGGCTACGACAGACAGCATGTGCTGGATAGGAGCGGACTTGACGAATATTGCATTGTCATCAGTAAACCATTCGATTTCAATGAATTATCACGGAATATTCAGACGATGCTACATGTGGAGTAGGGGCGAAAAGAGCGTGTTATGAACCCTGCAGATGCCGGGTCAGAAAGCGGTCGAGCTGGTTGGCGAAGGCGGTGCGGTCGCGTTGCGAGAAGGCTGCCGGTCCTCCCGTGAGGCTGCCGGCACCGCGAAGACCATCCATGAAGTTGCGCATGGAGAGCGCACTTTTCACATTGTCCTGCGTATAGAATTCGCCGCGCGGATTCAGGGCGAATCCTCCGTTTTCAATGGCATCGGCAGCCAGCGGGATGTCGGCGGTGATCACCAGATCGCCGGCCCGCATCAGCCGGGTGATCTCTTTATCGGCGACATCAAAACCGGCCTCGACCAGCAGAAAATGCAGGAATGGCGAGCGGGGCAGGGTAAGGCGGGAATTGGCCACGAAAGTGGTATGAATCTTCAGCCGGTCGGCGGCCCGGTAAACAATCTCTTTGATCGCCTTCGGGCATGCATCGGCATCGACCCATATCCGCATCATGGAATCAGTCTGAATCTGCATATCAACCGAGTGTTGCATCGAGGAACATCATGCAGGCGAAGCCGATCATCAGGCTGAATGTGGCAAGCGATTCAAAGCCTCTGCGATGGGTCTCCGGGATGATCTCGTCGCTGATGATCAACAGCATGGCCCCGGCCGAGAAGGCCAGTGCAAAGGGCATCACGGGGCCTGCAAGCGAGACGGCGACAGCCCCGAAGAGGCCGCCAACCGGTTCGGCCAGGCCGGTCAGCGCGCCGACCAGGAAACTCTGCATACGAGAGTAACCAACTGCGATCAGCGCGATGGCAACGGCCAGACCTTCCGGGATATTCTGGATGCCGATGCCGGTGGCCAGCGTCATGCCGTTATGCAAATCCCCACCCGCAAAGCCTGAGCCCACGGCCATGCCCTCGGGAAAGTTGTGCAGTGTGATGGCGAACACAAACAACCAGATGCGCCGGATGGCCGTCACATCCGGTCCTTCATGGCCGGCATGGAAATGCTCATGCGGCAGATAGCGATGCATCAGGTAAAGGCAAAACCCTCCCGAAAGGAAGCCGGCTATGACAAGCCATACGGCAATGATTTTGCTGCCGAATTCGATCTCACCGAAGTTGATGGCGGGCAGCAGAAGGGAGAAGAAGCAGGCTGCGAGCATGATGCCCGCGGCAAAGCTCAGCAGGCCATCCTCCAGACGCTCGGATAGACTACGGAAAAAGAACACGCCCACGGCGCCCACGGCTGTCATCATCCCGGCAGCGAGACTACCCAGAAAACCAGACCAGATAACATCCATGCGGCGATGGTATCGCACAGTCGGAGGGGGAAAAAGCACCGGCATGGTCGATAAAGCGAGTGGCGGGTTTGCGACAACAGGTTAGAGTGATTGCCTCGGAGGATATATGTCCCACGGTTCCACCAAGGCGGTTCTGACCGCGCTGGCCGGCAACAGTCTGGTCACAGTCGCAAAATTCTTCGGATTCTTTGTTTCCGGTTCCAGCGCTTTGCTTGCCGAGGCAGTGCACTCGCTGGCCGATACGGCCAATCAGGCTTTGCTTTATTTCGGTCTGCGCCGTTCGCAGCGCAAGGCGGATCAGGAACATCATTTCGGTTACGGGCAGGAACGCTATTTCTGGAATCTGGTTTCCGCGGTCACCATCTTTTTCCTCGGCTGCGTGTACACCGTTATGCATGCCGTGCATCAGTTGCAGGAGGACACGCAACCGGAGTTGTCCTGGGTTCCTTTTCTGATCATCGGTGTGGCATTTGCCGCCGAAGGGTACTCGCTGTTGGTGGCCCTGAGCGAGTTCAGAAGGCAGGCAGGTGAGGCCGGAAAGCCGCTGCGCGTATATTTTGTGGAGACCCGCGATCCGACCACGCTTGCAGTGCTCATCGAAGATGCGGTGGCGGTGTTCGGCCTGCTGATCGCGCTTCTCGGTATAGGGCTGGCGGCATGGACAGGCTCGGCGGTGTTCGATGGCATCGCGGCTATCTGCATCGGTCTGTTGATGGGCGTGCTGGCAGTCTTTCTTGCCTCGACCAATCGCAAATACCTGCTCAACCGTTCCGATGACGAGGTCAATACGATCGCTACACGGGCATGGCAGGCGGATGAAAAGGTGCAGCATGTGCAGCGAGTGAACAGCATCGTGCTTTCACCCGACGATACCCTGCTGATGGCCGAGGTGGAGCTTCGTGAGGAGACCATCTTCGCCGATATGACGGCTGCCGAGGTGGCTCAGGCCATCCGCTTCATGCGCAAGCTCGACATGATCCGGCGCTCGCTGGAAGATGATGTCACCAGCGTTGCTCCAGAAGCCCAGCATATATTTATCGAGTTCGCGGTTCCTGCCGAGAAGTCCGAGGCTGAGCAGGCCGGGGCTGCCTGATGCTTGAATATCCCGACTATCTTAAAATCTTTATCTCCCTGTTAGCCATCGTGAATCCGCTGGGTGCGATACCGATTTTCATCGGTTTGATCGGCGAGGTGGAGAAGCTTGAACGTCACCGCATCATCAATACGGTGGCACTAAGCGTCGGGCTGATCCTGATGGCCTCGCTGGTGTTCGGGCAGTTCATGCTGGATTTTTTCGGCATCTCCATCCATTCCTTCCGCGTCGGCGGCGGCATTCTGCTGTTGTTGATCGCCATTTCGATGCTCAATGCCAGGGTCAGTTCGATCGTGCAGACCAGCGAGGAGGCGGATGAGTCGAGAGACAAGGAGTCCATCGCCGTGGTGCCGCTGGCCATTCCGCTGCTGGCTGGTCCCGGTGCGATCAGTACGGTGATTATCGATGCGCATAAAGCCACGGGCGTGGGTCACTACAGTGTCATCGCGGGTGAGATCGTTGTGCTCAGCATCTGCCTGTGGCTGGTGCTGCGCCTGTCGCCGTTCATCTCGCTGCGTATCAGCGCCACCGGCATCAATATCTTCACCCGTATCATGGGTCTGATTCTGGCGGCTATCGCCGTGGAATTCATCGCCAATGGCATCAAGGGCCTGTTTCCGGCACTGGCCTGAGCTTATCACGAGACACATGTCCACCCGGCCGATATCCCGCGAGACCATGGATGACTGCATCGCGGCAGTCAATCAGGCGATGTCGCTGGCTGCAACTATGCTGCAAACCGGCAGTCGAGAGATAAAGGAAGCCAAGGGGGATCGCGATTTCGCCACCGCCACGGACCTGAGCATCGAGGCTGCACTGCGCGGCTTGCTGGCCGGGCTCACGCCGGATATCCCGTTACTCGGCGAGGAGCGCGGCGGGGTGGATATCGGGGCGCCGTTGTTCTGGACGCTCGACCCCGTTGACGGAACCATCAATTTTGCGCAAGGCATGCCGTTGTGCGGCATCTCTCTGGCTCTGGTCAATCAGGGGAGGGCGGTCATCGGGGCCATCGAGCTGCCTTTTCTCGGGCAGAGCTACCGCGCGGTTGCCGGTCACGGCGTGCGATGCAACGGCGAAGCTGTGCGGGTATCATCGTCAGGCAGTCTTGCCGGCGCCGTGATCGCCTTTGGAGATTTCGCGGTCGGTTCCGGTGCCGGAGACATCAACCGTGACAGGCTGAAGGTGATAAAGGCGTTGAGCTCGCGGGTGATGCGGGTGCGCATGCTGGGGTCGGCGGCTGTCGATCTGGCCTGGGTTGCGAGCGGGCGTCTGCATGCCAGCGTGATTTTCTCGAACAAGGCCTGGGATATGCAGGCAGGTGCACTGCTGGTGAGGGAAGCCGGCGGGGTGGTGTGTGATCTGGACGGTTCGATGCATGATGTGTTTTCCGCTTCCACCATCGCCGCATCGCCCGCGTTGAAGAAAGACCTTCTCGAACTTCTCAACGAAGCCATGGCATGACCTTCAGCGGCATCTGGCTGTGGTTCTGCCTGTTGGCCATTGCGGCCAGCATCGCCAAGGTCTATTACATCAAGCGGATCGGCGGCGGCATCAGCAATCTGTACATCCTGTTTTATGCCCGTCTGGCAACCTGTCTGGCCCTGCTGCCTTTCGCTGCATCCGTGCAGCTTCCCGCAAGTCCGGTGTTCTGGTTCGCCACCTGTGCTGCCGTACTGCTGACCACGCTGGCCGGTTATGTTTATATCGAGGCATTGAAACGCGGGCCGCTTTGTATCGTTTCTGCCGTGCAGGCAGCTATTCCGGTGATGATGGTGGCTGTGATTGCGCTGTTCTGGGAGCAATATCCTCCGGCTGCCGCGCTGTTCTTTCTGTTTGGCATGGCTGCCTGTATCGGGATGGTGTTTTTCAGCAGGGCCGGGGGCGGGCATGCGGTTTCCGATGCCGGTGCTGTATATCTGTCGCTGCTCGCGGCAGCCCTGTATGCGGTTTCGACGGTGCTGGACAAGGTGGCCGTTGCAGCGGTCGAACACGGTGCCTTCAACTATACCCTGATATGGAACGCTTTAAGCGCGATGCTGCTTGTTATCCTGTTGCGCGGGCGGATTAACCTACCGGCAGGCGGCGGCCCGCGCCGCCTGCTTTTCATCGTGGCTGTCAGTTCGCTTGCGGCTTTTCTGGCGCAACAGTATGCCGTGCAGTATTCGCTGCATATGGCCAACGGTGTGACCTATGTGAAAAGCATGGTGATGCTGCATATCGTCGGTCTGATGCTGCTGGGTGTTTTCGTTCTCGGGGAGCGTCCGCCCAGAGGGGCACTTACGGCCGGATTGCTCGGGGTGCTCTGCGCGGTGGGTCTGGTCCTGTTCAGCGGATGATTTTCCCGTTTGACGCATCGCAGGGTGTGCGGCATTTTCCGGCATCATTGCACCGGTTAACGGGCAGGTTTTGTCGAAGGGGCGCATTATGCTGATTGGTTTTGTGATTCTCTATCTCGTGGTATCCATTGCGCTCGGCATGTATGCCGCGACCCGGGTGCATAATGCACGCGACTACATCACCGCTGATCGCAAGCTGCCGTTCTTTGTGGTGGTGGCCATGGTGTTCGCTACATGGTTCGGAGCCGAAACGGTGCTGGGCATTCCGGCGACCTTTCTTGAAGAGGATCTCGCCGGACTGATCTCCGACCCGTTCGGCGCTTCGCTCTGCCTGATCCTGTTCGGTCTGTTTTTCGCCCGCAAGCTGTATCGCATGAATCTGCTGACCATCGTGGATTTCTACCGCAACCGCTATGACAGGCGTGTCGAGTTCGTCACCGGTATCGCCATCACCCTGTCCTACCTCGGCTGGGTGTCTGCGCAGATCACTGCGCTGGGACTCGTATTCAACGTGCTTTCCGATGGCTCCATCACGCAGGTGCAGGGCATCCTGATCGGGGCCTCGGTGGTGCTGGTGTACACCCTGTTCGGCGGCATGTGGTCGGTGGCCCTGACCACTTCCTTCCAGATGCTCGTGATCGTTGTCGGCCTGTTCTACATCGCATGGCTGGTGGCGGGGCTGGCTGGCGGCGTTACACCGGTGGTCGAGCACGCGATGCAGCACGACAAGTTCCATTTCTGGCCGGGGCTGAACACCGTGGCCATCATCGCCTTTGTTTCCGGTCTGCTCACCATGGGCTTCGGCTCCATTCCGCAGCAGGACGTTTTCCAGCGGGCCAACTCGGGCAAGAGCGAAGGGGTGGCTGTATGGGGGACGGTGATCGGCGGGGTTGCCTATTTCCTGTTTGCCGCCGTGCCGATCTATCTGGCTTATTCCGCCTTCCTGATCGATCCGGGCATGGTGTCCGGCCTGCTCAACGAAGACGCCCAGAAGATCCTTCCCAATCTGGTGCTCGGACATCTGCCGCTGTTCGCGCAGGTGGTGTTCTTCGGTGCCCTGCTGGCGGTGATCATGAGTACGGCTTCGGGCACCTTGCTGGCACCATCGGTCACCCTGTCGGAGAACGTACTGAAAGGCTGGCTGACCCGGGGTAACAATTCTGAAGAACATCTGTTGATGATGACCCGCTGGGTGGTGGCGACCTTTGCCCTTCTGGTCACACTGTATGCTCTGTGGGCACTGGATAGCGACCTGGGCATCCACCAGATGGTCGAGAATGCCTATAAGGTGACGCTGGTGGTGGCCTTCGTGCCATTGGTGGCAGGCCTGTACTGGAAGCGCGCCACCACGCTCGGTGCCTATACCGCCATTATCCTGGGTCTGCTCACGTGGCTGCCGCTGGAATTCATCGCTCCCGAGGGGGAGGGCATCATGCCGCCGCAGTTCGCAGGCTTTCTGATGGCCGTTGCCGGCATGCTGTTCGGTTCGCTGGCCCGTCGTCGGGAGCCTGACCTTTCCTGAGGCCGGCCTGATGAATTGCGCCCTGGAGCCTGTTGAGGCATGCTGTTCGTCAGGCAATGCCTCCAGGGAGGGTGAACGGTATGTTGCACACCGATAGGGGGATTTCATATGTCTGATGCATGGCTGTCCGTGTTTGCCGGGGGACAGCGCATCGTTTCCCTGTCCGGTTTCTGGTGGCAGATAGCGGTGCTTGTGCTGGCCTTGGGGTTGGCCTTGTTTGTGCGCAACCTGCTGAAGGAAGCCAATCCGGGCATGAAAGAAACCGAAGGCGTCAACCGCCTGCGCAAGATCTCCCGCAAGGGCCTGAATCGCATCCAGTTCCCGCTGACCATGCTGCTGGCGACTCTGATCGGCAAGGCGGCACTCGTGCATATGCATCTGGATGCAACGCTGCTGGCCTTCGCCACGCCGCTGCTGCTCTCTCTGGCCGGTATCCGGATCGCGGTTTACCTGCTGCGCAAGGGCTTCTCCGCAGGCCCCTTGCTCAAGGCCTTCGAGAACGTGATTTCAACCGCCGTCTGGGCGGTTGTCTCACTGCACCTGTTGGGCTGGCTGCCGGGCGTGCTTGCTGCACTGGATGGTTTGGCTTTCCATCTGGGAGGCAATCGCATTTCCCTGCTTCTGGTCATCAAGCTGGTCATCACGGTCGCGCTGTTCTGGATTCTGGCCCTGTGGCTGGCCCGGCTGATCGAGCAGCGCCTGCACGACTCGGTGCACATCAGTGAAAGCTCGCGCGTGGCTCTGACCAAATTCAGCAAGTTCTTCCTGCTGGCGCTGGCCATCCTTGTCGGGCTGGATGCGGCTGGTATCGATCTGACCGCACTGGCCGTATTCGGCGGTGCAGTCGGTGTGGGTATCGGTTTCGGCCTGCAACGCATCACCAGCAACTTCATCAGCGGTTTCATCCTGCTATTCGACAAGTCCATCAAGCCGGGTGATGTGATCACCATCGGCAGCAAGTTCGGCTGGGTACAGGAGTTGCGTGCCCGCTACATTGTGGTGCGCGACCGAGACGGCGTGGAGACCCTGATCCCGAACGAGAATCTGGTGACCACGGATGTGATCAACTGGAGTTATTCGGATAAGGCCGTTCGATTGAAATTGCCGGTGCAGATCAGCTATGGCGACGATCCCGAAAAGGCCATGCAGATCATGCTGGATGCGGCCTTCGCATCGTCGCGCGTGCTCAAAGAGCCCGTGCCACTATGCCGGCTGATGAACTTCGGCGACAGTGGCATCGAGCTGGAATTGCGCATCTGGATCCAGGACCCGGAAAACGGCCTGGGTGGCGTTCGCTCGGAAGTCAATCTGGCCATCTGGCGCGGCTTTAAAGAGGCCGGCATCACCATCCCGTTCCCGCAGCGAGACATCCATATCAAAGGCGGAGAAATAGATCAAAAATAATTCATCTGAATTGATGGGTGGGGGATGGACTATGTATCAATGTGAGCATTTCAAGATTCAGGAACTGGTACCTCCTGCGATATTCGAGGCGTGCGGAGAGGGTGCCTGGGAACTGCTCGATGAGCGACTACTCATCACGCTGGACCGGCTGCGCAAGCTCTACGGTCCGATCACGGTGAATAACTGGCATGTGGGGCAGGAGCGCGAATGGAGCGGGCTGCGCACACCGGAGAGTCCCTTCTACAGCCCGACCAGTCAGCATACCTTCGGTCGGGCGGCGGACTGCATTTTTCATCGTACCGATGCGGAAAGCGTGCGCAAACACATCCTTGCCGATCATGATGATCCGAATTTTGATCTGATCGGAGGCATCGAACTGGGGACTTCCTGGCTTCATTTCGATGTGCGCAACTGCGAGCGCATCAAAGCCTTTCATCCCTGATCGACTGTCAGGCGGAGTGATCCGCCCAGAACTCGGTATTGGAGCGCATCTTGCCGATGCGGCTGAGCAGGGCATCGATGGCCTCGGGGTCGTCGGCGAAGTTCATACGATCCGTCTGTACGATGAGCAGCGGGGTTTCCTGATAATGGAAGAAGAAGCGATCGTAGGCGGCGATGATGCGGCGCAGGTAGTCCGCCCCCAGATGGCGCTCGAAATCGCGTCCACGGTGACGGATGCGCTCCATGATCACATTCGCATCGGATTGCAGATAGATCACCAGATCCGGCTTGGGCAGGTCGACGGCCACGGCATGCAGCACCTGATCGTACAGTGATAATTCATCGTCGGAGAGCGTGACCGTGGCGAACAGGCGATCCTTGGCGAAGATGTAGTCGGTGATCATGCCCTGATGAAACAGGTCCTGCTGATTCAGTTCTTGCCATTGCTTCAAGCGTGAAAACAGGAAGGACAGCTGTACCGGCAGCGCATGCCGCTCCGGGTCTTCGTAGTACAGACCGATAAACGGGTTATCGTCGATGCGTTCCAGTAACAAGCCCGCCTGCAGGCGGTCGGCCAGCCGGCACGCCAGGGTGGTTTTGCCGACACCGATCGGCCCCTCGATGGCGATATGATTGAGTTGCGTATTGCGCATTACCATGCTTTCCCCCCGCCAAGCAGTGTGTCACCCGCGTTGATTCGGTGCTGTAAAAGTGCGCGGGCGGTTTTTCCGTTGGCGGGATGTCGCCAGCCGGGCCGGATGTCACACAGTGGTTGTAGTACGAACATGCGTTGCTGCATGCCGGGATGCGGCAGCGTGAGTGTATGCGATTGCATCTGCGTATCGTCATGGGCGATGAGATCAATATCAAGTGTCCGTTCGCCCCAGCGTCGGCCGCGCTGTCGTCCGAAGTGCAACTCGATGGCCTGCATGCGGAGCAACAGGGTGAGGGGTTCCAGCGTGGTGCTGATGGCGATCACCGCATTGAGGTAATCGGCCTGATCCTGTGGCCCCATGGGCGGCGAGCTGTACAGCAGGGACGATGCGGTCACCTCGATGCCGTCCTCTGCATCCAGCATGGCGCGTGCACCGGTAAAGCTGAGCAATACATCTCCGAGATTGCCGCCGAGCGCGATGATCGCTTCAACCGGATGTTCTTGATGCATCACTATGCCCATGCCACAGCACCGCCGCGGCGCGGGTCGCCAGCAGCTTCGACAATGCCGTGTTGTGACATGCTGATGGCATGCACACCACCGAAATACACCGAGGTGTCGGACCACTGGCGGATCTTCCAGCCGAGCTGCCGCAAGGCGTTGTAGCCGGCCGCATTCAGGGCGCCGGGTTCGGCATCCAGCAGATATCCTTCAGGATGCAGGCGCGGCGCATGCACGGCCTTTTCAATCGGCTCGCTCCGTTCAGCGTGACGCAGCAACACCTGCAGGATCGCACCGCGTAAACGGTTGGATCCGCCGCTACCGAGGATCAGGGCAGGACGTCCGTCGCGCAGCAGAATCGATGGCGCCATCATCGAGGACAGGGTTTCACCGGCTTTGAGTTGATGAAAACCGAGCGGGTTGATGTCCTCTTCGCCCAGCATATTGTTCAGGTGGATGCCTGTTCCGGGCACCATGATGCCCGAACCCTCACCGTTACTGGTGGTCATCGACACTGCCATGCCGTCCTTATCCAGCACGCTGATATGTGTTGTGCTGCCATGTCTGTTGGCGGATTCTTTCGAGCTGCGGGCGCCCCCCCTGCTGATACGTTCGGCAAGGCCAACAGCGTGTCTGTCTATCCTGTCCTTGTGCAGAAAATCGTCTGCGAAGCCGTGGCGATGCACCATGGCATCGAAGTCCGCATTGCGCGCAAGAGAGGATTCGCGCAGGCATTCGGTAAGCAGGCTGGCATCCATGCCATGACCCTGCCTGCGCATTTCCTCCAGCAGTAACAGGGAGAATCCGATGAGCGGGCCGCCGGAAGAGGGGGGGGGATTGCTCAGCAGAACACCGTTCAGGGCCTTTATGTTCAGGGGGCGTCTTTCAATCACCCGGCAAGCAGCCAGATCGCCCATACCGAGCAGACCGCCCGGCTGGCAGGCGCTGACGATGCTGCGCGCCACATCGCCGAGATACATTTCGTCCACGCCTTCCATGCAAAGTAATTCAAGCAGATTGGCCAGATCGGGATTGCTGAAACTTTCGCCGGCTTTGAGTAAACCGTCCTTCGAGCTGTGCATGGCCTTGCAAGGTCCCGTGGACGACAGGATGGGATCGAGCAGGTGGATGAACGATGCCTGCAGTGCGTTCAGGGTGACGCCGTGGCGTGCGGCATGCATGGCCGGGGCCAGCACCTCGCGCATCGGAATCCGCCCGTAGCGCTGTTGTGCGCTGAACAGCATGGACATCAGACCCGGTGTGGCAACCGATCCGCGACCGATATGGAAGGTTTGTACGGTATCACCGAAGTCCACAGGGATGGCCTTGAAGTCCTCAGGAGGGGTGCTTTCGCCGAGGCCTGCCGGCATACGGGCAAAACCATCGAGTAAAAGGGATGCACCATCGGGTCTGCACAGCAGCATGAATCCGCCCCCGCCTGCACCGGTGAGCACAGGCTCGGCCAGAAAAGACATGCATGCAGCTGCGACAGCGGCATCAACCGCATTGCCACCGGCGCGGAGAATGCCGGCTCCGGCCTCCGCCGTGATCGGATGTCCGGCTGCCACACAGCCCCGATTGCGGGAGGCAGCCATTAGCCCTCGACGACGAAACCCTTGAGTTTGGCCTTGTCCATTAATTGCGAGCGGAGTTTATCCGCGGCCTGACGTGTGGAAACCGGACCGATTCGTACGACATACAGGCCCTTGTCGTTGCTGGACACCGAACTGTTCCAGCCCTGTTGCAATAGCGTGGCAGCCTGTTGTCGCGCACCATTGCGCTCGCGGTAGGCACCGACCTGCACGAAATAAACATGCCCGGACGCGTTGGGTGACGATGCAACAGCCGGCTTGGCGGGTGCGGCTTTGACGACCGGTTGACTGGCGACGCTTGCTTTGTTGCTGACTGCGGGCCTGTTCGTGACCGGGGCCGGAGCCTTCTGGATGGGACGTATCGCCTGTGCAGGCGTGTCCGGGGTTATGACTTTTTTGGCGGCAGCAGGAGCGATCCTGGTGTCCGTTTTCTGCTGTTTGTCCGGAATGGCATAACGCGGTGTATCGGAGGTTACAGCTTTCGGGGTGGCTGGCTGGCCGGATACAGAGACGGTTGTCCGGCCTGGCTCTTTCGAGGGTGTCATCACCAGCATGATGATCAGGGCGATGCTGGCACCGGCAGCGATACCCAGAGCGACCCGGTGTTCAAGCAGGCCGGCGATCCAGGATTCAGCAGCCTGATTTGTTTGCGTCATCGTCCGGTCAGCGAGGGGGCAGTTGTTCAGGTCTCAACAATGCTGTTGAGGGTATGGGCGAAACCGTCATAGCGGAAAGGTTTGCTGAGGATGTTGAATTGTTTGTCCGGCCAGCGCTGCGCAAGATCGTCCGGATAGCCGGTTACAAACAGCACCCGCCTGAGCAGGTCCGGGTTGACCTGGGCGATGCTGTTGTAGATTTCATCTCCGGTCAGCTTGGGCAGACGCACATCAAGGATGATGACATCGTAATCGGATCCGTGGGTGCTCAGCTCAAACAGCCCGTGCACGGGATCGGCCATGGTTTTGATACCGGCGGTGTTACCCCGTTCGTCGAAATATCGCTGCACGAACGCCTTGAGAATTCCCTGAATATTCTCTTCATCCTCAATGATCAGTACACGTTTCATCACGGCCAACGACTCACCCTCCTAGTTCGCACACTTGCAGTGGCATATGGTTACACAGCTGCAACTAATTGGAAAGAACAGGTTTTTTTATTCTTTCTTCAGGTTCGATGTGCCGCTAAGCAGGGTGAGCGGGTTGATGCGGGCCTGATTGAAGCGCACCCCCCAGTGCAGGTGCGGGCCGGTGGCGCGCCCGGTCATACCGATCCCGCCGATTCGTGATCCTGCTTCAAGCCATTCTCCCTCTTTGACACTCAGTGAATGCAGATGCGAATACACCATGACCAGGCCGTTGCCATGCCCGATGACCACGGTATTGCCGTTGAGATACATGGGGCGGGCAAGTAGCACCCGGCCTGCCAGAGGGTTGATGACGGGCGTACCCTCGGGGGCGGCGATGTCGATGCCCGAGTGGGGAGAGCGGGGCTCACCGTTGACGTAGCGTTGCGCCCCGAACGGGGTGGAGATGATGCCTTCGGCAGGCTCCTTATGGATGCCGATATCCGGATCTCCCTCGACCTGCATGCTATAGGTGGCTTTGATGGCAGCCTGATCCTCGCGGATATGTTTCAAGGTGGCGGCATCGAATTCAGCCATTTTCTTCGCCACCTCGATGCGGGAAATGCGGAAGCTCCCTGCATTGACCCGTATCACATGCCGCTGTTCGATGGGTTCACCGCGAACAAGGAGCTTGTGATCACCCGCTTTGGTTGTCAGGTCAACACCGATCCATGCCTTGATGTGTTGCCCGTCGATCTGTTTCCACGGCCATGCTTTGCCGAATGCGCGGACTTCGAGATGTCGGCCGGCTGCCGGAACCTCAATGAGCAGAACATCGCCCTGAACAGCCTGCCATTGTTGTGCCGATGCCGCTTGCGGCAGGCAGGCCATCAAGATCAGGCCAGCAAACATTAAATAGTTCGGCATGAAGGGTTTTGACATGAAGAGCATCTTCGAGGTGACTGCCATGCAGCTTGTCTGCTTTGTGTGTTTCACGGGTTTGAATCTCCATTGCGATGAATATCAAGCAGTCGGGCGTCGGCAGAGCCATCATGCAGTCGGATGCTGATGGCATCACCGGCTTTGAGTTGCTCGACGGAGCGAAGCACTCGGCCTTCGCTGGAGAAGGCCAGTACGTAGCCTCGCTTGAGAACACCCAGTGGCCCGAGTGCCTGAAGCCGACCGTGTTCGCGTTCCACACTGCGTCGGGCTTCGCTAACCAGACTGCGCTGCAAGGCAATCAACGATTGCCGGCAGCCCTCAAGATGGCGTGAGGAGAGTTGGGTTCTGCGTTCGGCTGCATTGTGCAGGCGTTGCAGGCTTTCGTCCAACTGGCGCTGGCGCTGGCGCAGTCGTTGGCCCGGCTCAAGCGGCAACAGCCGTTTTTCCAGTTGGCGCAGTTGCCGGTGTCGTTCCCGCTGCATCTGGCGGCTTTGTCCGGCAAGCAGATTTTGCATGCGCTCGATATGCATACGACGTTCGTCCCGCGCGGTCTGCCAGCGATGCTGAAGGGCGCTGACGGATTGAGCCGTGCCTTGTCGGGCATGCGCAGTGCGGTGTTGTACCAGTTGCCGCAACAGGCCGATGCGCGGCATCTGCCGGCGCAGGGTATCGGATGCAGGGCAGGCGATCTCAGCGGCATTGGAGGGCGTGGCGGCATGTATGTCCGCGGCATAATCGGCCAGCGAGATGTCGATATCGTGTCCGATGCCGCTGATGATGGGGATGGAGCATTCCACCACGGCCTGCACCACCTTTTCATCGTTGAAGCACCACAGGTCTTCGGGGCTGCCACCGCCGCGCACCAGCAGGATGACATCCGGCGGTTGCGGCAGGGTCTGCAGTCGTTTGATGGCCTTTGCGATACCTGCGACTGCGGCCTGCCCCTGTACAGCGGTGGGTGAGAGCGTCAGTTGCAGCCAGCCGGGCCGGGTGGAGAGCACCTTGCGTACATCCTGCAATGCAGCCGCTGTTTCGGAGGTGACGATACCGATGTGGCGGGGCAGGGCGGGCACTGCCCGTTTGCGCCCGGCGTCGAACCAGCCGCGTTCATTGAACAGTCGCTTGCGGTGTTCGAATTCGGCCGCCAGAGCGCCGCCGCCTTCCTCTTCCAGCCGGGAGACCACAAGCTGGTAGCGCCCCTGCGGCGGATACAGCGAGATATGGCCGTGAAAGATATACTGCCTGCCTTCCTCCGGCTGCACGGCAAGGCGAAGCGCCGTGGATTTCCAGACCACGGCGGCGATCGCCGCGTTGCTGTCCTTGATGGTGAAATACAGATGTCCGGCGCTCTGCCGCGTCAGCCGCGACACCTCACCGCTGACCTTGATGTGCGAAAACCCCTGCTCCAACAGAGTTTTGATCTGTGCGGTCAGGGCACTGACGGACAGGGTGTCGGAAACAGATGTGGGAGAGGAGAAGCCTGAAAGCATGCAGCGATGCTAATGGCAGCCTGCTGTGCAATCCATGCCGGTTTTCGCCTGACGGGTGCAATCGATGCTTGCAATTGTGTGGCGGGGCGGTATAAATCGGCCTCGAAAATTTATCCGGCTTTATCAAGAGCAGTGGAGGGTTTCAGGCCCTGTGAAACTGCGGCAACCGGCCAAGATTGTGATTCCGATCGGACTCCTCTTGCGGCGACTGGTGCCAATGCCTGCTTCTCCGATGTTTTAATTAACAACGGGGGAGAGCGATAAGGAGCGGTTGTCGACGTCTGCGGTTCTGCCGCACCTGCAACCTCGCTTTATCCAGGCGGGGTTTTTTTGTGCCCCGCCACCGGGTGTTTGCTGTTGAATCATGCCGGCCATGGAGCTGATTTGATGAGTAAAAGTATTGTGCGCGCCCTGAAGTGCCGCGAATGCGGTCAGGAATACCCGATCGAGCCGACGCATGTCTGCGAATACTGCTTCGGACCGCTGGAAGTGGCCTACGACTACGACAAGCTGAAAGGGAAATTCACCCGCGAGCTGATCGAGTCTCGTCCGCAGACCATGTGGCGCTACAAGGAACTGCTGCCGATCGATGGCGAGCCGACGGTGGGTGCCCAGAACGGCTACACGCCGCTGGTGCGTGCACGTAACCTTGAAAAGGTGCTGGGCGTTTCCGAGCTGTATATCAAGAATGATTCGGTGTGCTACCCGACGCTGTCCTTCAAGGACCGCGTGGTGTCCGTGGCGCTGTCCAAGGCTGTGGAGTTCGGTTTCACCACCGTGGCCTGCGCCTCCACCGGCAATCTTGCTGGCTCCGTGGCTGCCAATGCGGCTGCAGCCGGTCTGGAATCCTATGTTTTCATCCCGCACGATCTGGAGCAGGGCAAGGTGCTCGGTGCCGGAATCTTCGGCACCAGGATCATCGGCATCCGCGGCAAATATGATGATGTGAACCGCCTGTGCTCCGAGGTGGCCGGTAAATACGGCTGGGCCTTTGTGAACGTCAATGTGCGCCCGTTTTACGCCGAGGGCTCCAAGTCGCTGGGTTATGAAGTCATGGAACAGCTGGGCTGGAAGGCGCCGAAGCATATCGTCGTGCCGATGGCCTCCGGTTCGCTGTGCACCAAGATCGACAAGTCCATCAAGGAATTCATCAAGCTGGGGCTGATCGAGGACAACGGTACGGCCGTGTATGGTGCACAGGCCACAGGTTGTTCGCCGATTTCCAGATCGGTGAAGGAAGGTACCGATCTGATCCATCCGGTGATTGCCGATACGATTGCCAAGTCTTTGGCCATTGGGAATCCGGCAGACGGCTATTATGCCAATCGCGTGATTCGCGAATCAGGCGGCTGGGCTGAAGACATCACAGATGAGGAAGTGGTTGATGCGATGAAGCAGTTGGCAGAGACAGAAGGTATCTTCGCGGAGACTGCCGGTGGTGTTACATTGGGCTGCGCAAGGAAAATGATTGAGTCCGGTCGTCTGCCGCGTGATGAGTCCATTGTGCTGTGCATTACCGGCAACGGTTTGAAGACACAGGAGGCTGTGATTGACGCGTTTGCCAAACCGCGGATTATCGATGCCAGCTTGAAAGAATTTGATGCCTTGGCTCAGGCTGACGGTGTGCAAAACAGCTGAACTTTAATGAGTATGACGAACATAACAGAAAGGAGATTGACATGAGTGTATCCGTACGTATTCCGACACCGCTGCGCAAACTGACGAACGGTGCCGATGAGGTGAATGTAGAAGCGGCCAATATCGGTCAGCTGATTGATAATCTGGAAGCTGCACATGCCGGCCTGAAAGATCGTTTATGCGACGAGAAGGGCGAAATCCGCCGTTTCGTCAATGTGTATGTAAACGATGAAGATGTGCGTTTTCTTGATGGTCGCGCCACAGCACTGAAAGACGGTGACGAAGTTTCCATCGTGCCGGCCATTGCCGGCGGCAGGATGTAAGGCGCATGAAACAGCGCGTCTATCTGACCTTTTCCGAGCAGACGGTGCGCGAGCCGCTGATCTGGAAACTGAGCAGGGAATTCGATGTGATCACCAATATCCGCACCGCCGAGGTGCGCGAGCATATGGGACTGGTCGGCCTGGAACTGGAAGGCAAGACCGCCGTGGTCGAGGCGGCTCTGCAGTGGCTGCAGGAGCAGGGCGTGCATGTCGACCCGATCGAACAGAATATCATCGAGGGTTGAAACAGGCTGACAAAGCATGCTGTTTGCCTGCAAAGTACAGTTGATGCATTGTTTATTAAAGCATAAAACGATTCATGAGGTGTGAAATGGCAATATACAACAATATCACTGAAACCGTTGGCGACACCCCGCTTGTCAGGCTGCAACGAATTGCTGCCGGGCTGGATGCCGAGCTGCTGCTCAAGCTCGAGTTCTTCAATCCGCTGAATTCGGTCAAAGACCGTATCGGTCGGGCTATGGTGGATGCGGCCGAGGCGGATGGCGTACTCAAGCCGGGCGGCGTGATTGTCGAGCCGACCAGTGGCAACACCGGCATCGCGCTGGCCTTTGTGGCGCGTGCACGTGGTTATCGTTGTATCCTGACCATGCCGGAATCCATGAGTCTTGAGCGTCGTAAGCTGTTGAAACTGCTTGGAGCCGAGCTTGTGCTGACCCCGGCGGAGAAGGGAATGAAGGGCGCGATCGCGCGCGCCAACGAAATCGCCGCCGCCACCGACAATGCTTTCATGCCGCAGCAGTTCGAGAATCCTGCGAATCCCGAGATCCACCGCAAGACGACCGCCGAGGAAATCTGGAACGATACCGACGGCAAGGTGGATGCGATTGTCGCCGGTGTCGGCACCGGCGGGACCATCACCGGTGTGGCCGAAGTGCTCAAATCGCGCAATCCGGCGTTCCAGGCGATTGCTGTGGAACCTGCCGATTCCCCGGTGATTTCAGGTGGTCAGCCCGGACCGCACAAGATCCAGGGTATCGGTGCAGGCTTCATTCCGAAGAACCTGAACGTGGACATCATCGATAGTGTCGAGCAGGTGACCAACGACGAGGCCATCCAGATGGCGCGCCGTCTTTCCGATGAAGAGGGCATTGCCGGTGGTATCTCTTCCGGTGCGGCGGTGACTGCCGCTCTGCGTGTGGCCGCCCGTCCCGAGATGAAGGGTAAGCGTATCGTGGTGATCATCCCGTCCATGGCCGAGCGTTATATGTCCACCGACCTGTTCAAGGGTATCGAGGTATAAGAAGCGGCCCGTCATCGAGCCTTCCTTATGTGATTTATCGAGTTAATTGGAGATTTTAAGTGATTGATTTTACAGAGAAACAAATCGAGCGCTATGCGCGCCACATCATCCTTCCCGAGGTCGGGGCGGAAGGGCAGTCGAAGCTGCTAGAATCCAAGGTGTTCATGATCGGCGCCGGCGGACTAGGTTCGCCTGTGGCCTATTATCTGGCAGCCGCCGGAGTGGGGACCATCGGTATCGCCGATGCCGATGTGGTGGATTCATCCAATCTGCAGCGCCAGATCATCCACAACGAAGACCGTGTCGGCATGCCTAAGGTGGAGAGCGCGCGTGAAACGATTCAGGCGCTCAATCCGGATGTGCAGGTCAACACCTACAACTACTTCGTCACCGAGGACAATATCCGCGAGATCATCCGTGAATACGATCTGATCATCGATGGCTGCGACAACTTCCCGACGCGCTTTCTGGTCAACGATGCCTGCTACTTCGAGAAGAAACCGCTGATCTCCGGTGCGATGTTCCGTTTCGAAGGGCAGGTGGCCACCTTCAAGCCACATCAACAGAAGGATGCACCCTGCTATCGCTGCCTGTATCCGGAGCCGCCGCCGAAGGGGCTGGTACCTTCCTGTTCCGAGGCCGGCATTCTCGGCGCGCTGGCTGGTGCCGTGGGTACCATCCAGGCCGTGGAGGCCATCAAGGAACTGCTGGGCATCGGCGATTCTCTGGCGGGCAGACTGATGACCTTCGATGCGCTGCGCATGGAGTGGAAGAAGCTGAAGCTGCGTAAGGATCCGGGTTGCCCGCTGTGCAGCGAACATCCCACCATTACCGAACTGGTGACCTATGAGCAGGCCTGCGAACTGCAGATTGGTCACAGCTGACAAATTTTTCACCACAGAGAGCACAGAGCGTCCTCTGTGTCCTCTGTGGCAATCAGAGGTTTGAAATGAGCGAATTTAATTTTACACGGACTGCCGATGTCGATGAGTTCGAGGCGGGCTATAAGGCTTTCCGTGCCGGCCGGATGTCCGAAGAGCGCTTTACGCCGTTCCGTCTGCAGATGGGTGTGTACGGCCAGCGTCAGGAAGGCGTGCAGATGGTGCGCGTCAAGCTGCCGGGCGGCAATCTGACCCCGGATCAACTGGATGTGATCGGCGATTGTGTGGCTGATTATGCCGGTCGCATGCCGACCGACGGCACGCTCATCGAGGCTCCGCATAAATTCGCCCATGTGACCACGCGTCAGGATATCCAGGCCAATTTCGTTTCACTGGACGATGTGCCCGCCTTTTTGCGCAGGCTGGATGCCGCAGGGCTGACCACGCGCGAGGCATGCGGTAACACCGTGCGCAATGTTTCCTCATGCTTTCTGGCTGGCCGCTGCCCTGCTGAGCATGCCGATGTGTCGGTACACGCACGCCGCTTTGCCGAGTTTTTCCTGCGTCACCCTCTGGCGCAGCAGTTTCCGCGTAAGTTCAAGGTGACATTCTCGGGCTGTGCTACGGATTGCGGCTTGTCCGGCATGCACGATATCGGCTTCATCGCCACCGTTCAGGACGGTATCAGGGGCTTTCAGGTATGGGCGGCAGGCGGGCTTTCTTCTCAGCCGATGAGCGCATTGCTGCTGGAGGCGTTCATTCCGGAGTCCGAGTTGCTGCTGGTCGGTGAGGCGCTGATGCGCATCCATTTCAAATTCTCCGATCGCAAACGCCGTGCCCGTGCGCGCATGAAATATGTGGCACAGAAACTGGGCGAGGAAGGCTTTATCGAGGAGTACAGGAGGCAGCGTGCCGTGGTCGAGAAGACCCATGCCGGTGCTACCGGTTACCCCGAAGCGAACTGGCGCACGCCGACCGGCGAGATGCCGCATTCCGATTCCGGTGTGGTCGGGCAGCACAACGGCAAGCAGGCGATCCTGCTGAACCTGTTCCGTGGCGATCTGACCCCGGCGCAGTGTCATGCCGTGGCCGATGCCGCGCGTGCCGCCGGCACCGATAGCCTGAGCGTGACGACCGAACAGGGTCTGGTGATTGCAGATGTGGATGCGGACAAGGTGGCCGCAGCCCAGGCTGTTCTCAATGCTGCGGGGCTGACCACCGAATATGCACGCGGCATCGCCGATGTGGTGGCCTGCCCGGGCACGGAAACCTGCCGTCTGGGCATCACCTCCAGTCGCGGACTTGCCGAGGCCCTGCAGCCGATGATGGCCGATCTGAAAAAGGATGCGACGCTGGCCGGGATCACGGTCAAAGCATCGGGCTGCCAGCATTCATGTGCCCGTCACCATATTGCCGATCTCGGATTCCACGGTCTGGCCAAGAAGATCGACGGACAGGCTGTGCCGCATTACCAGCTGCATGTCGGCGGTTCCGGTAAAGCCGGACAGCCGCTGGCCTTTGCCACAGATCCAGTGCCTGCCAAGCGCGCCCCCGAGGCTGGCATCGCCATGCTTCATGCCTACAAGGACGGGCGGGCAGAGGGCGAGAGCGTGCATGACTGGGCATCACGCATCGGGCAGGAGGCGATCAACGCAGTGCTGGCTCCGTTTGCCGGTCAGCCGGGTGAGATCGAGGGCCTGATCTACGACTGGAGCGAAAACGAGGCCTTCAATACCAAGGGTAACAAGAAGGGCGAGTGTGCCGGTGCTGTGCTTTCCATGTCCGATGCCTTGATCTCCGAGGCAGAGTATGAATTGCTGCTTGCCCGTGCGCACAGTGATGCGATGTTCTGGGCCGAGGCGCTGACGGCACTGCGCCGTTCGGCGATCTCCACGGCGCGCGCCTTCCTGGTGGCTTTCGGTGAGGCGCCTGAAGAAGACAATAGCGTGTTCGGCCTGCTGATGGTGAATGCTGCAGGTGATGCCGAGGTCATGGGCGGTTTCCAGGCCGTGCAATCGGCGCTGATGAATATCGATCTGGCTGATCCGGCTTCCGGTGTCACCAGACTGAAACAGGTTCAGGGCGATTGGCTGGCTCTTGCCGAGAAACGTTTCGCAGCGGTTCCGCAGCAGGATGAGGCTGCAAAGGAAGAGCCCGCAGTGGCTGCGCCTGAAGCATCCTCTTCGGATGTGGTTCTGCTCGATCTATCCGGGGTCGCCTGCCCGATGAACTTTGTGAAAACCAAGATCAAGCTTACCACGATGCCGGTCGGCAGCCTGCTGGATGTGATCCTCGATGACGGTGCTCCGATCGAGAATGTGCCGCTTTCGCTGCAGGAGCAGGGCCAGCGCGTTCTGGCCAAGGACAGGATATCCGATACCCAATGGAAGATCCGCGTGGAGAAGAGCGGTTCGATTTGATGATCAGATCATGATAACCAGATAATCATGGCAACGAATCGTACATGACAACCGACGACCTGCACCCGTTCTCCAACCCGGGGCGTACAAAGCTGGCTCTGGTGAGCCGGGGCCTTGCTCTGCCCGACGGCCTGCCGGATGCCTCGCGCTATGTGGCGCAGGCCAATGCGGCGGAATCGGTGGTCGATGTGCGCCTGCCCAGCGGTCAGTTCTGCACGGTTCCCGTCGGTCAGCCGTTCACCGAGGCCAGCGGCTTTGCGCTGCGCATGGTGGATGGAAATGCGGAACTGCACTGCGGTGGCGAGATGCAGCCGGTCAAGCTGCTTGAGGCCCCCAAGTATTATCGCAGGAAAACCCGCAGTGGCGCCCGCATGGGCAGTTTTTCTTCGCTGCACGACAGGTTGCTGATGCTGCATCCGCTGATGGGCTGCGGTTTCTTTGCCCGTCCGGGCATGGCTTGCGGTTATTGCCAGTATGATTCGATGCTCAACCAGGCCGAGCCGCCGATGCGCGACCCGCTTGAACTGGTCGAGGTGGTTCGGGCCGCCCTTGCCGAGCGCGATATCGATACCGTCTATCTCTACAACGGTGCATCGCCGGGAGATGATGCAGGTTTGTCCCGCCTGATTCCGGTGATTGCTCTGCTGAGAAAGCATCTCGGGCACCAGCAGATCGCGCTTGAAACCGTTGCCCCTCGCAATGTGCAGGTCATCGACGACCTGTATGCAGCAGGACTGGATATCTTTGTCTGCAATCTGGAAGTGAATGATGCAGTCCGTTTTACCGAGGTTTGTCCGGGCAAGCAACAGGAAGGCGGACAGCAGGCTGTGTGGAGGGCACTGGAACACGCACAGGCGGTATTCAGGCCGGGTTCTGTGGTCAGCCATCTGATCGTCGGACTGGAACCGCTGTCTTCCACCATCGAGGGCATGCAGAAGCTGATCGCATGCGGTGTTGTACCCTTGCTGACTCCTTTCCGGCCTCTGCCCGGCACACCGCTGGCCGATTGCGATTTGCCTAGTCTGGATGATGTGGAGCAGGCGCTGCTGCAACAGTATGAACTTCTCACTGCTTCGCAGCTGCCCAGCCATAGGCTGCGCGATATGGGACGAGTACTCACGCCGATGGAAAGCGGAGCGCTGGTCGGTCAGGAAACCATGTTGCATGAACGTATCTCCGCCTCATCGCTGGGCCGTAAGGTGCATGGCTGGCTGGATGCGCTGCGTCGCCATCTGCGGGTGCATCAATCGGAAGCCGTCGACAGTGAGGATGCTTTCGGTTCAGCGCCCGCGATGGACAAGCGCCCGATGCACGTGCTGGTGGCCAGACGCAGCTTTCCGCTCCTTGCCCTGCTGCTGTTGTTCGCATTGACCGCGATGACCATGTTGCAAACCTCTCCTGAAGGACTGAGCGAACCGGGTTGGCGCGCCTTGCTGGTATTCGGCCTGTGTCTGGTTCTGTGGATCACCCAATTACTGCCGCTGCCGGTCACCTCCATGCTCGGGCTGGCCCTGCTGCCTGTGCTGGGCGTACTGCCGGCAGGGGATATCTACTCCCTGTTCGGTAATCCGGCGGTGTTCTTCATTCTCGGCGCCTTCGCGCTGGCTGCCGGTATCATCCGTTCCGGCTTGTCCGAGCAGATGGCGCTGGCCGTGCTTGATCGCATGGGAACCAGCCCGCGCCGCCTGTTGCTGACCATGCTGTTGCTGCCTGCACTGATGGCCTGCTTCATGCCGGAGCATGCGGTGGTGGCCGTGATGCTGCCCATCGTGTGGTCGGTGGTGCGTGGTCTGGAACTGCCGCGCGGGCATTCTTTTACCTCCGGCCTGTTCTTTGCGCTGGCGTGGGGCGCGATTATCGGTGGTGTGCTGACCCTGCTGGGCGGGGCTCGCGGTCCGCTGGCCATGGCGATCCTGCAGGAGACGACCGGCAGTGTGTTCAGCTTCACCGACTGGACGCTGGCGTCCGCCCCGATTGTGCTCGGTATGCTGTCGGTGGCCGCAGTGCTGTTGTTGAGTTTTGTGGAAGTATCATCGATCGACATGAAGGGAGCCATCCAGCGCATCGATCAGAAGCGGCTGGAGATCGGCCGGGCTTCGTGGTCGGCACGCCTTATGGCGGTACTGATGCTTTGCACCATGTTCGGCTGGGTGGTGTTCGGTGAGACCCTGGGTCTGGCTGCTATCGCGCTGCTTGCCGTGGTACTGATGTTCGCTTTGCGCATTGCCGCATGGAAAGAAGTGCAGTCGCAAATCGACTGGGGTGTGATCGTCATGTACGGCGGTGCGATTGCCATCGCCAAGTCGCTGGAAATGACCGGCGCCGCGGCCTGGATTGCACAGGCGCTGTGGCCGGCAGGCCTTTCCGGCTGGGGACTCTTGTTGCTGCTCGGCCTGATGACCCTGCTGCTGACTGAGGCGATCAGCAACACGGCTGCGGTGGCCATTATGTTGCCGCTGGCTCTCTCCATGGCCGGGACCGCGCATCTGGATCCTGTGTCGATCGCACTCGGCATCGGCATCGTGTCCGGCTTCGCGTTCACGTTGCCTATGGGTACGCCGGCTAATGCGATGATTTACGGTACCGGATACATCGAACTCGGGCGCATGGTGCGCATGGGCCTGTTATTGATGTTGTCCACGCTGGTTCTTTTCGGTCTGGTGACACGTTTCTGGTGGCCCGTGGCCGGTATCGGTTGAGCAAGGAGTGAATGTGTCCGGAAACAAGATTGAAGCGGCTCTAGCCCTGTTGAACGGGGCGATCGCCACGCACGGGAGTAGTCTGATCTATCCATCCAGCTTCGCTGCCGAAGCCTCAGTATTGATTGATATGATCGGGCGGAACAATCTGCCGATCCCTGTGCTGACTCTGGACACAGGCCGCCTGCCGCAGTCCACCTACGATGTGATCAGCGAGGTCGAGCAGCGCTACGACATGAAGGTGCAGATCGTGTTTCCGGATTGCCGGGAAGTGGAACAGATGGTCCGCGACCACGGCGTGAACTTGTTCCGCCATTCGATCGAGGAACGAAAGCTCTGCTGTCAGGTGCGCAAGGTGAATCCACTGAACCGGGTTCTGCACGGCAAGACGGCATGGATCACGGGTCGCCGGCGCGAGCAGTCCGAGGGCCGCGGCGATCTGCAGTCTGTCGAAAGAGATCCCGTGTACGGACTTACCAAATACAATCCGCTGCTGGACTGGAGCTGGGAAGAGATATGGGATTACATCCGTGCCAATGATGTGCCCTACAACAAGCTTCACGATCATTTCTACCACTCCATCGGATGCGAATGCTGCACCCGTGCGATCTCCGTCGGCGAGGATGCCCGCGCCGGTCGCTGGTGGTGGGAAAACGACGAGTCGGTGGCAGAATGCGGCCTGCATGTGATCAGCCCGATTCTGGAAAAACCGGCAGGTGAAGAGGGTGAAGGGATTTAAGGAGAACAAGATGAGCGAACACAAGCTGACGCAGCTCAAGGCGCTGGAAGCCGAATCGATCCATATCATCCGCGAGGTGGTGGCCGAGTTCCGCAATCCGGTCATGTTGTATTCGGTGGGCAAGGATTCCAGCGTGCTGCTGCATCTGGCGCGCAAGGCCTTCTATCCGGCGAAGATTCCGTTTCCGCTGTTGCATGTCGATACCGGTTACAAGTTCAAGGAGATGTACGAGTTTCGCGACTCCTTCTGCAAGGAGATCGGTGCGGATCTGATCGTGCGTCGCAATGAGGAAGCCATCGCCAGGGGCATGAATCCGAAGGATTTCGGCGTGGCCCGCTGCTGCGGCGCATTGAAGACCCAGGGTCTTCTCGATGCGCTGGAAGAGGGCGGGTACGACGCAGCCTTCGGTGGTGCTCGCCGCGACGAAGAGCGTTCGCGCGCCAAAGAGCGTGTGTTCTCGATGCGCGACGAATTCGGCCAGTGGGATCCGAAGAACCAGCGTCCCGAATTGTGGAGCATCTACAACGGGCGCATCCACGAAGGTGAATCGGTACGCGTGTTCCCGATCTCCAACTGGACGGAGATGGATGTCTGGCTGTATATCCGCGAGGAGAAGATCCCGATCGTTCCGCTGTATTTCGCCAAAGAGCGTCCGATGGTCGAGCGCAAGAACATGTTGATCCCGTATTATGAAGACATGAAGGATCAGCTGCTGGAAGGCGAGGAGCCGAAGATGGTGATGAGCCGCTTCCGCACGCTGGGCTGCAGCCCCTGCACGGGGGCTGTGCGTTCTGATGCCGTGAATATGGATGAGATCGTCATCGAGGCCGCGGCTGCACGCCGCTCCGAGCGCGAGACGCGCATCATCGATCACGGCTCCAACAGCATGGAAGACAAGAAAAAAGAAGGCTACTTCTAGGTCCGCGGGGAAAGCGATGTCTGAATTGAATGTAAAAATGACCAAAGAAATCGAGCTGCTCAGGCTGGTGACAGTGGGCAGTGTGGATGATGGTAAATCAACCCTGATCGGACGCCTGCTGGTGGACACCAAGGGTGCTTTCGAGGACCAGTTGCTGGCTGTGCGCAAGCAGAAAGGCTCCGAGCACATCGCTTCAGCCGCCGAGATCGATCTGGCCATGCTGACCGACGGTCTGTCCGCCGAACGCGAACAGGGCATCACCATCGATGTCGCTTACCGCTATTTCGCCACCCCGAAGCGCAAGTTCATCATGGCCGACTGTCCGGGGCATGAACAGTACACCCGTAATATGGTGACCGGTGCGTCCACCGCCAGTGCTGCCATCATTCTGATCGATGCACGCAGTGGCGTGATGCCACAAACCAAGCGCCATACCCACATTCTCGGACTGCTGGGGATTCCACATCTGATCGTGGCGGTCAACAAGATGGATCTGGTCGGTTTTGATCAGGCTGTTTATGAGAAGATCCGTAGCGACATGCAGGCGTATTGCGAGAAGCAGGGTGTGAAGGATCTGATCTGCATCCCGATGTCGGCGCTGGAAGGTGATATGGTGGCTGTGCGCGGCGAGCATCTCGGCTGGTATGAAGGCAAAACCCTGCTGGAAACACTGGAAACCCTGCCGACGCTGGACAATATCGACAGCAAACCGTTCCGTTTCCCAGTGCAGCTGGTCAATCGTCCGCAGACCCCCGACCTGCCGGATTATCGCGGTTTCATGGGCACCATCGCCTCCGGCACCGTGAAGGTCGGTGATAAAGTCGTGGTGGCATCCACCGGGCTTGCCTCGAAGGTCAGCGAGATCGTCGCCTTCGACGGCAATCTGCAGGAGGCATTCGCACCACAGAGCATCACCTTGACCCTGGAAGACGAGATCGATATCTCACGCGGCGATATGCTTGTGCACCCGTCGGACAAGCCTTCGGATACCAAGCAACTGGTCGCCAATGTCTGCTGGATCGGCTCCGAACCCTTGTCCTGCCGCAAGAAATACCTGATCAAGCATACCACCAGCACCGTCAAGGCGATGGTCGAGAGCATCGATTTCCGTCGTGATATTCACACCCTGGACAAGGAATCAGCCGACGAGCTTGCCATGAATGAGATCGGCCAGATCACCTTCAAGCTGCTCAAGCCCTTGTTCTACGATGCCTATGCGGAGAATCGCACCACCGGCAGTTTCATCGTCATCGATACCTTCACCAACAACACTGTCGGTGCAGGTATGATCGTCTAGGGCCTGGGGAGGACCTGGAGGAGCGGGTGCCTGCGGGATCCCGCTTGCTTTTTCATATCTGGATACCGGCCAGCAGCAGAAGCGAGCATAGCTCCGTCAATATTGGACCTCAGGCCTCGTAAGCGGGTAGGGAAGAGCACCATCCTGTGCAGCAGCAATGACTACCCGGATAGGCCGTTGAAAAGACCGGGGTACAGGCTTACGCGGGCGATTTCCCGGCCATCAGGTCATAATTCACACGGATCATTTTGCGGATGTCTTCCACATAGTTTTTACCGCGCTCGGAATAGCCTGACAGACCGGCGGCCAGCGAATCTGCTGTAGGTTTTCTTCCCCATGTCCGGTCTTTATGCCGGGCCACGCGCAGCGGCATGTAGATATCAACGCGGTTCAGGTGATACAGATAGCTGGCGACGGATTCGTTGACGCTGGAAAACACGGCAACTTCATGTGTCATGCCCGTACGTCTGCGTTGCGGGACCATGCCGCAGCCTTCGGTGAAGCACCATTCGCCGAACAGATTGCGACCCTCGCGGGCGAAACGCGAGGTGCCCCAGTTGGATTCATTGGCTGCCTGTGCAAGGGCCAGACGGAAGGGGATGGTGTCCACGCGGCGCTTCAACAGAAGCCAGGCCTGTTCATCATCCAGAGCAGCCATCTCGATGTGGTACTTATCGGCCAGTTGCCTCAGCCATTGTTCGTCTTTTGGTGGAACCGCCTCGCCATTGTCCAGTATGGTTGCGATGTCGAGCATCCTGACCCTGGACTTCGCCACCTTGGCATTTTCGGAGATCACGATCGGTCGCAGGAAGTCGAAGAAGGCCTTCTTTCTGGTCTTGATATCCTTGATGGCCGCGAAATCCGGAATCTCGGTGATGGTTCCCACGACAGCTTGGGCAGCCTCAAGCTGCGTAGAGTTGCCCTCCAGATTGCACGCCGTCAGTGATACCAGGACGATGAGAACAACGCTGTTCACACAACGCATCGCAACGGGGAAGCGGGGTATGTTCAGGGCGTCAGTGCCAGCGGCAGAGCCGGGATCAGTGTTTCAGGAGCTTCTCCGCTCAGGCTGAGCAGGAAGGCAAGCAGATCGGCCTTTTCCCTGTCATTCAAGTGCAGCGGATGTAGTTCATTGCCGCCATCCAGGGTGTCGCCGCCGCGGTCGTAATAGTCGATGACCTCGGCGAGCGTGGCCTTCGAGCCATTATGCATGTACGGAGGTGTAAGAGCAGCATCGCTCAGCCCCGGGGTTTTGAATGCGTTGCGATCCTTGTCCTTGCCGGAGATCTCATAATGCCCCGGATCGACGGTGTTGATGCCGGTGTTGTGGAAGGAAGAATCGGTGAAGTTCGGTGGGGTGTGGCAGGCGATACAGTCGGCTTTACCTGTAAACAGTGCGAAACCGCGCTTGGCACTCTCGGGAATGGCTGCGCTATCGCCCAGCAACCAGTGATCGAAGGGGGTGGATGAGGAGCGGATACCGCGCAGAAAAGTGGCAAGTGCGTCGGTGATGCGTTCGAAACTGATGCCGCTGGAAGAAAAGGCCGTCGTGAATTCCTGCCGGTAGGCGGCAATGGATGCGATGCGTTTCACAATACTGTCGGGGGTTTCATCCTTGGCCATGCCGGGGGAAAGCAGATCCTGGCTGACAGCATCCTCCAGGGTGGTGGCGCGGCCGTCCCAGAAGAATGCCTTGCTGTATCCGGCGTTGATCAGGCTCGGGGTATGTCGCCCGAGCCCCTGCTGGTTACCCAGTGCACGCTGCATACTATCCGCCCAGCCCAGACCCGGGTGGTGACAGGCTGCACAGGTACGGGCCGGGTTCTCGGAAATCCGCGGGTCGAAAAACAGCTTACGACCGAGTTCCTCCTTGGCGCGGTTATAGGGGTTGCTGGACGGGTAGGTGACGGGGGGCAGTCGCCATGTGGCGAGATCTGATGCTGATGCCGATTGCTCAACGGATTGCTGTGCATCGGGATGAACCGCTGTCTGATCGTCTGACTGCTCTTCGCTGTGTGCTGCCGGCAGGTAAGCCAGACAGGCAATAAGAAGCGGGGCGATGACGGTGCGCAGCAAGGCAATCCTCCGGGTCAATTCAATTGTTATCTCCCTGCCAAACCCTCGGTTGGTAATCGTAGGGTTTGCAAGCCTAAAGGCAAGCGGTCGTTGATCATCGGGCCTGAATGAAACACCCGCAGAAGATCAGATAGTGTAGGGAAGCGGGTCTTCACGCCCCAGTTCGGCAAAGCCCTGTTTGCGGTACAGACAGGAATCGCAGTGACCGCAGGCCCTGCCATCCGCTGAGGGATCGTAACAGGAGTGGGTCAGGGCATAGTCCAGCCCGAGTTCGAGGCCCAGTGCGATGATTTCGGATTTCTTCAGATGAATCAGCGGTGTCTCGATGCACAGATCGAGCCCCTCCACACCGGCCTTGGTGCCCAGCTTGATGGTTTTCGCGAAACTGGCGAAAAATTCAGGCCTGCAATCCGGATAACCCGAGTAATCAACGATATTGGCGCCGATGACCAGACGGGTCGCCCGTTGCGCTTCGGCGAATGCCGCAGCCATGGACAGAAAGATAAGGTTGCGAGCCGGCACATAGGTAGCCGGTATGCTGCTTTTATCCTGATGATCCTTGGGCACAGCCTGTTCACTGGTCAGTGCCGAGCCTCCGATAGCTGCGAGATCTACACGCAGCACGCAGTGCTGAACGATGCCGAACGCGGCTGCGACACGCGCAGAAGCATCCAGCTCGATGCGATGCCGCTGGCCATAGTCGAAGGCCAGTGTGGCGCATCTCCAGCCCATCTTGCGTACCGCCCATGCAAGTGCGGTGCTCGAATCCAGCCCGCCGGAGAGCAGCACCACAGCATCACATGACCCTGACTCAGACATGCATCGCCTCGGGTCCCCAGATGTGCTTGTGCATCTGCAGTTGCATGCGAACCGGTGGTCTGTCCTGCAAAATCCATTCGGCCAGATCTGTGGCTGGCAGGCTGCTTTCAACAGGAGAGAACAGCACGGGAATCCCGGCACGCAAGGCATCGCCAAGCCGGTCCAAAGTGTGCAGTGCCCAGTCGTAGTCGCTGCGGGTGCACAGCACGAATTTCACTTCGTCACCGGCCTTCAGGTGTTCGATATTCTGCCATCGGTTGCGTGCTTCCTCGCCGCTGTCCGGTGTTTTGATGTCGATAATGCGGCGCACTGCGGGATGCAGGCCTGTGATATCCAGCGCTCCGGATGTCTCCAGTTGCAACAGCGGAGCAACGTCAGCCAAAGCTGAGAGAAGCCCGGCACAAGCCTTCTGGGCAAGCGGTTCGCCGCCGCTGACCAGCGTCAAAGGGCGGTTACGCATTCTGACTTCAGCGACGATGGCATCGATCGTCATCCATTCGCCGCTGTCGAAGGGGATGGCGTCGGGTGTGTCGCAGTAGCTGCAGTTCAGCGGGCATCCTGCAAGCCGCACAAGCGTGCAGGGCATGCCCGTCAGGGTGCTTTCTCCCTGGATACAGTCGTAGATTTCGTGGATGCGAACACACGGCGAGGCAGACATGAATGAATAAACCGCGGATTACTTGGCTGGGTTTTCGGAAGAGGATTTCAGCAGATTCCTTGCCTCTTCGGCAGCCGGTGAATCGGCATGCTGATCGATCAGCCGGCGCAGCATGGCAACTGCCTCGTCAGGGCGTTGCTGTGTTTGATAGGCGGTAGCCAGTCTCAGCATGCCGGCGGCATGCTTGGTGCTCTCGGGATAATGCCCGACAAACCAATCAAGGTTGCCGACAGCACGTTCGATATTGTTCTGGGCCAGGTAGCTCTCGCCCAGCCAATAATATGCCTGATCGCTGTAGCCGCCATTGGGATAGGTTTTCAGCAGGTCACGGAACTTCTCGATGGCTTCATCGTAGCGACCGCTTTTCAGTGCCAGATAGGCGGCCGTGTAATGATCCTTTTCTGCTTCCTTGTTGATGGTCTGGTCAGCCGGCTCGGCAGGCTTGATGGCCTGCGCGATACTTTCGATCTTCTTGTCGAGTTTCTGCTTGGTGATTTTTCGCGATGCGTTCAATTGCGCCGCTGCGCGTTGCAGGCTGCGGATCTGGCCTTTCATGCCGGTGATCTCTTCCTGAGCCGAGGCAAGCACAGCATCCTGCTGCAAACGGGCTGTCTCCAGTTCGGCGAGACGTTTTTCCAGCACGGCGATTCTTTGTTCGATCTGTTGTTGCCGGGTCTGCGCCTGCACAACGGACTGCATGACCATCGGCTTGTCCTGCAGCCAGACTTCGGTCTGTTGCTTTTGCTCAGTGGCGCAGCCTGAGAGAATCAGACAAACAGCAAAAGCGGCCACCGGAAAAACCGATGGCCGCTGTTTTGTTGTCATGACGCTCGGTTCAGCGCGGAGCAATGACGTACAACCGACTCAGTCCGCTTGATCAGCGAACAACGATGTCTGCACGCCTGTTCTGGCTCCAGCAGTTCTCGCCGGTACCACGGCAGACCGGATTCTCTTCGCCGAAGGAGGCGGTGTTGATGTTCGCGGCGTTGGCACCGTGAGCAACCAGATAGTCCTTCACTGCATCGGCACGACGCTGACCCAGGGCCAGGTTGTACTCGCGGCCGCCACGCTCGTCACAGTTACCTTCAACGGTTGCGGTGCGTTTCGGATGGGCTGCCAGCCAGGCTGCATTGGCATTCAGAATGGCTTCGCCTTCTGCGGTGATGTCGGACTTGTCAAAGGCGAAATACACTGCACGCTCGGCCGGCAGGGTTGCCATATCATTGGCGCTGTCGTCGATCACGACGTTGTTGCCCTTGTTCATGCCATTGGAACCGTCGCCTTCCACGACCTTCTTGGCGCAACCGCTCATCATCAGGCCTGCTACTGCGAACACTGCGATAGCCAGGCTGGAATACTTGTTGAATTTCATGATTTCCTCCATATTTATTGAACCTACTCGAACCATGCATTACATCTACAGCGGCATAGTACATGACACGGCATAATAATTCACCCCCGAGTACAGCACCCTAGCATACCCGCGCCGTGTATCTCAATGCGCCCTGATTAGCGCGACCAAACAGGATCGGATGCATCCTCCAGCGGTCCGCTGATGGCCTCGCCTTCACCGCCCCAGCTTGGCACACGATACAATCTGCGCACACCGGAAACATTGCGCGAGAACAGCAGCATCTGTCCGTTGGGTGCCCAGGCGGGTGTGTCGACCTGACCGCCGGTGACCAGATACTGCACATCGCTGCCATCCGGGCGCATCGTGGCCAGTGCGTACTGCCAGTTCTTCAGGGCGATATAGGCGATGCGGTTGCCGGTCGGTGACCAGACCGGTGAGGTATTGTAGGGGCCTTCCATGGAAACCCGCTCGATATGCGAATCGCTTAAGCGGATCTTCCATATCTGCGGAGTGCCGCTGCGATTGCTGGTGAACGCAATGTATTCCCCATCAGGTGACCAGCTCGGTGAGGTATCGATACCCTTGTGATGCGTCAGCCGGCGCCACTGCTTTGTCTGCGTGTCGAACAGGTGAATCTGGGTATAGCCGGTATAAGAGAGTGTCGCGGCGATATAACGACCGTCCGGCGACCATGCCGGTGTGCTGTTCAGGCCCTTGAAGTCGCCGAAAGTAGTTCGCTCGCCGGTACTCAGGTTGAAGGTTTCAAGGCGTGGGTGATTGCCCACATAGGTATTCAGGGCGAGCAGGTTGTTGTCCGGAGCCAGGTCGGGCGAGAGCAGCAGGGTGAAATTCTTGCCGACCAGCTGACGGTTGGCGCCGTCCTGATCCATATAAACCAGATCGGCGGTTCTGCCATGCTTGCTGACATACAGGATATGAGTGTCGAAGAAGCCGGGTATGCCGGTGGCGGCGCGATAGATATGATTGGCGATCGCATGCCCGAGCGGACGCAGCGAGGTGCTGTCGTAGGACAGCGTGGTTTTCGACAGCAACTTGTTACTGAACGGATCGTGCACCTCGATATCCGCTGTCCAGTGGTTGCCGAATTTCTTCATGTGGGCGAGGGCGAGGATGTCGGTGCCGATGATGCGCCAGTCGCCGTAGTCCACTTTCTGCCGGACTTGTGCGATGTCGGCCAGATAGCTGAACGGATTGAGAATGACAAAGGATTTGCTCGATTGCAGATCATTGGCCACGATGCCGTGCAGCAGCTTCAGATCAGTGGCATCCACGCCCTTTGCATCGCTCATCCAGGCGAGCTTCAGCGGGTGGTAGCCGGCCTGAAAGATCTCGAATTCGGCAGCAGGAGAGGTGAAGGGGATAAACGTGAGGAACAGAATGAATATCAGTCGCATGGGGCCGTTTTCTATCCAGCAGAGAGTTAGATTGCAAGTGGCGCCGCGTGAGCCGGCGGGGTGTTTATCGCCCGTCTTTGCTTCTGCCCTTGCGGTATCCCGGAGGCCTGCATGAACGATTGCTTCAGCTTGGTGCGACAGGCCCTGAAAACCGCTGATGCCGATGAAAAATGTTCACTGACGCGAGCCGCCGCACGATGTATGCAGGAAGTGCCGGTTGTCTCTGGTGGCTTCAGCGATGCGGTTCCGGTTTCGATGCCGGGCCGACCGGACCGGCCGATGTTGGTTTCCGGTGCGAGGGTGGGGCGGCGCGGCGTCGGCACAAGGGCCGGGCGCGCGGTGATGATCCATGCCATCGTGCATATCGAGTTCAATGCCATCAATCTGGCACTGGATGCGGTACAACGTTTCGCCGGGATGCCTGAGCAGTTCTACGGCGACTGGATGCGGGTAGCCGAGGAAGAGGTGTATCACTTCGAACTGCTGCGCGCGCATCTGCGGCATCTGGGGGCGGACTACGGGGATTTCGATGCGCACGGCAGCCTGTGGGAGATGTGTGAAAGAACGGCTCACGATGTGCTGCATCGCATGGCGCTGGTGCCGAGGGTGCTGGAGGCGCGCGGCCTGGATGTCACTCCGGGCATTATCGAAAAGCTGATCCAGGCAGGGGACGACCATGCTGCAAGCATTCTGGGCATCATCCTGCGCGACGAGGTCGGACATGTGCAGATCGGCAACCGCTGGTTCCGGCATTGCTGCGATGTGCGCGGCCTCGATCCCGAAGTGACCTTTCGTGAGCTGCTGGACGAATATTATCCGAGGGGTCTGTTCGGACCGTTCAATCTTGAGGCTCGCAGGCAGGCCGGCTTCAGTAGTCAGGAGATCGCGTTGCTGATGCACCCCTGAGTTCATTCATCCAGCAGGCTGCGGATCAGTCGGGCCATTTCTGCTACGGCAAAGGGTTTGCCCACCACCAATTCATCATGACGCAGGCGTTCCTGCCCCTTAATGCTCTGTCAGTCATATCCTGTGGCGAGGATAGCCTTCACTTCAGGGTTGATGCTGCGGATCAGTTGCAGGGATTCGAGCCCCCCATCTCGGGCATGACCACATCCAGAATCAGCAGGGCGATGTCGTTCATGCGGGTTTCGTATATCTGCAAGGCATCGGCACCGTTCGATGCTGTGATGACGATGTAGTTCAGGCCTTCAAGAACCTCCCGTCCGGTGCTTAACCGCCGGGTATGCATTGTAGCCACGATAGGACCTCCAACGATTCTTAGCTACTACAGCCCCTAAAATTAGGTTCATCGCGGATTGGCGGGAAATAGGGGTTAAAGCGAGCGGTGCCTCTGGTTAGGTTGTTTGTACCACCAAGCAACTTTTCCGGAGGACACCGCTGCCATGAACGATGCTAAGTTCACCCTGTGGGGCTGGGAAGGATTTTTGCCGTCCTCGACTACCCGCCTCTCTCC
>Ga0100393_10000654_pt1 | contig 36939 bp, 29 predicted proteins | sample CryGeymeta201517_FD_81546 | JGI IMG/M metagenome (GOLD analysis project Ga0100393, IMG submission 81546) | Groundwater microbial communities from Crystal Geyser aquifers in Utah, USA - Crystal Geyser metaG 2015-17 | ecosystem: Environmental > Aquatic > Deep subsurface > Groundwater | place... | reverse complement strand
ATCTGGCCTCCTCCCGAGGCCACTTCACCCCCAAAAAAGCCGAAACCTATTTTGTTTCGCGGGATGAGTGTTTGAGTTCCCAGACAACACTCGCCCCATGAAGAACGAGCCCTAGTACCAGCAGCGTGATCATCGCGTTCATGTCTGGCTTTAGGTTTATCTTGGAACCCAAGGCGCCCAAGCCATAATAGGTGCCAAAAACTGGCGTAGAAACTGACGATAAGATCGAACCCATCGGCGTGGCCACGTAAAGAAAACCCGCCGCGATCGCAGTGGAACACCACACGCCGAACGGCCCCAGCGCGACACCAGGGACCAACATGAACACTTTGTTATTCGGCCCCAATAAGCGCGCGCCTAGTCTCCCAATCACCGAAAAAACGAAGAGAATGATATAAAGCTCGTTAAGCAGCGACAGGGAGTCCCCAAACCCCGTGGAATTGGCGGATGCCGTCGCCTGATCCGAATAATATCGAGGGTCAAACCGACTCGTGGTGGTTTGGACGTTACGGGTAGACCGGCTTTCAGAAACTCCAACTCCTGCGTCGAATGAAGCCGTAGCTCTCTGACCATTGGCGTCGTGTCGAACCCATCAAGCCAAGTCACGACTTCCGGCGCTGCAAGGCCGTCGGTCGCCGCAGATAGAGGCATCTCAAGGCCGCTGGTGACGACGGCGAGTTCCCGATTGGCCATGAATGATGCCGCAAAAATGGCACCGGTGAAGACCAAGAGCGATATCGACTCCAGCAGCGTCGGAGTCGGGAGCCAGGTGACCCATTTATTATCTCCAGGCTTGCGGCGCTCAGAACGAATCCCGAAGGCTAGAGCCACCAGCAAGACGCCTAAATACGCAGCGACCCTAAAGACCAGCCACAGGTCGATCATGCGAGTCTGGATGCCCTGCACGCGAGGCGTGTCATCAGATGCTGTCGTCCACACCCTTGCTTTCTCTGCTGCTCCATTTTCTGCAAACCAATCGGCAAGGCTCGACCACACATGCTCAGCTCCTCCGACGTTGGGAAATGCGGCTCGCTGATAGCCTGCGATGCGATTCACGGTTTCCAAATCTTTGGCCTCAACGGCGAGCGCCATCGCTTGATTAAGACCCCCGGTGGTGCTCACCAACAGAATCGGGCTTCACAACGCTTCGGGGCGCACGCCAGCCGCTTTCATCCGCTCGACGGCCCGTCCACATATGGCAGCAGCCTGCGCACCACGGTGGGCTCGCTCCAGCACGCCGCAAACCATAAGATCATCGGACCAATAGAGACTGCGTCGCTGAGCCCGCTGAAATGCCGCATCGGCATCACTTTCATTTTTCAGAATCGAGAATCCCAGGCCCACATACGCGGACAGGATAGGATTTGTGAGGTCGATATTCTCGGCCTCAATCAGGCTCGGAATCACTGGCTTCCACTTGCTCGGCTCAAGCGAATCGGGCGTATCGACGGGCAAGTCTTGGATCAACCGAAGTGCCACAAACAGAAAACTCCCCCATGGACCATGACCGGCAGTCTTTCCGGTATGCAACACGCCCACGCTGTCTGTGCCACTGCCTCGTAGGGACTCCAGTGTCACCCAGAGCTTCTCGCCATCGACCCACAAACCACCGATTGTGGCTGGGTATTGCGTGCGCTTAACGATATGCCCCTTAAGGTCGAGCTCCAGAACGTCTCCGCCAATGGCGTAGTACCATATCTTTCCGACCAGAAACGGCCCATGAAGGCCGGCGTCGCGGCGCACTGAACGATGCATGACTCGCCACAACGACCGCCCATCACGCATTTTGGCCTCTAATTCTCCGGTCTTCTCTCCAGCCTCGTTCAAGACAAGGCTGACGGTGTATTGAGGTACGCCATTGGCGTCTACCGCAAGTTCGTCAATCGGAAGCGCAAACGCATCAAAAGGAGCCAAAATCACCCAAAAAAGGCACGCGATCAGCCAAAATACGCCATCGAACTTCGTGGTCATCCAAGCACTCCATTAAAAAGCCAGAGTACTCAGATGGTTCCGTCTCGGCAATCTCCCGGCCGCTGACTATCTAAAGGAAATTCCGCTGAATGCTTAGCGAAGCCGTCACACCCGCACGGGGCAGGTTTTTGCCCAACAGGACATCCGAGCCTAGCGAGAAATTCGCATCCCAGAACGGAAATGCGATGGATTTACGGAAAAGGCCGCCGATAAAAAGACGTTTTCGGTCGCTGTCGTCGATTTCAAGGTCCTGGGTACGAAGATTCTCGGTGTACGTGAAACGCCCATACAACCCGACGCTCCAGAAAAGACTATGCTCATAATTCCAGCCGAGGAGTCCCGACCATTCAGCCCCAGGCTGGACGTCGACGGTATTACGACCGTTCGTGACTTCATGCGCAAAAGAGTACCTGTAGTCACCGTTCATCCGCAGTGCGTGAACCGGAGTGATGAATTTCGTGACGCGCAAACCACCGCCCAGAGTCGTTCCTCCTGGGCTTGTGACATCCGCGGCGAGTGGATCGGTGCTCTCCCCCAGATGGGTGCCTGTGGGGAAAGTCCCCGAAACTGCCACCTCAAAAAATGGCATCCAGCTCTCCAAAATCCCTGCCATCGGATCTTCGAGGAACAAAAATCCAGAACTCCAGGCCAAGTCGCCAATCCCGAACTTCGTACTACTCAGGTCCTCGGAAGTGCGACGCTGAACATGCACGGGAACCGAGGCTCCCACGCGGAACCGTCGGTAAAAGGGTCGGATTCCGCCTGAGAGCGAGATGTTCATATCGTCGCTGCTAGAGGACTCGAACCCCTCGTACTCGCTGGATGGGTTAAAAACACCCGTTCCATGGTCGAGCCCAACCGCCGCCTGGATCATTGCCTTATGACAACGCCCAACGACGCCTGCTTCTCCGGCAGAAGTCGCACTGCAACAAGCCTGCGCAAACGCCTGCGATTCGCTCAGTAAAACAAGACAAATAGCGGCCCATATTAGACTTCTCACGGGGCACCTCCGCGTTCAAAAACGCTAGGGTTTGGCGCAATACGCGTCAGAAAACGCGAGCGTTATTGAACCACTTGAACCGAGAACGTGAAGTCCCGGTCATCGGCGGCGATTTGAAGGTCCCAGTCTCCGCCCATATTGAACGTCACAACCGCGTCGTACGTGCCGGTTCCGGTGTTTTCGACCGTGGTTGGCACAGCAGTACCGTGACCGTGAGCCGGCATCCATCCCGTCACTTCGAAGCTCGTGGCGTCCACGGGACCGCTTGAGTCTTTGAGGGTGAACGCAAAGGTATTCGCCCCAACTTTCAGGACCTCTGCAGCTGGATTCATCTCAAGGGTGAATCCATCGACAGTTTGCGAAAACGCGGGTTCAACCGAATTATTTGTCGCGTTGTTGGTCGCGGCGTTATTCGTCGCGGCGTTGTTGGTCGCGTTGTTGGTCGCGGCGTTATTCGTCGCTGCATTGTTGGTCGCGGCGTTATTCGTCGCGTTATTTGTCGCCGTATTATTTCCGGCATTATTTGAAGAATCATCGTCATCACCACAACCGATGGTGAATGCAAGAATGGCTACGACTACTACTTTTTTCATTATTTACCTCCTGAATGGCGATTAACCACGGTATTTAAGGACTGCAAGGTCTCTTGACTCGTCCCGTTTCCTTTCCAAATCACACAACCAGACGCGTCCAGCACCACCGTATAAGGCAGTGATGATGGGGCCGCTGCCTTTAACAGGCTCAAATCGCGGTCCCAGAGCGTCAAAACATTCAATTTCCATTTGGCCATGAAGGCCAGAATCGCCTTGGCATCATCTTCTGAGTTGATCCCGACAATTTCGACGCCTTCATGTGTGTCTTTTAACGTCTGCAAATGACGAAGGTTCGCAATGCATGGCGGGCACCAAGTGGCCCAATATTCGACGATGACGAGCTTTGCCTTCAACTTGCGGACATCAATAAGTTCGCCGGTCAACGACTCCTTTGCCAGTACTGGGCACTCCCCCAAATCATGCGCCTGCGCGGCCATTGGGCAGGTCAGCATCGCCATCAGAGCGAGCCATGGGAACAACTTCATGCGGACTCCATTTCGACATCCGCGGGGCAGCTTATTCACCATCCGACCGCGGCGTATGATTCATGTCACAAAAGCCACCCAAATAGACTGAGGCAATTTGTCGCAGCTGGAACCGACACGTGCCAGCACACGTTCGTCGCAATCGCTTGTCGCCCCCGGAACTTTCACGGAATCTTGATCGAATCGCGTGTTCAAGAACACCCGCGTTTTGGATGGCCGCTGGTTTAAAAACGGTGCTGAAGGCCAGACGAACTCACCAGGTCTGCGCGGGGCAGGTTTTGCCAAAGAAAAGGCCCGCCTAAAAAAACAACCAAATATTGAAGCTATTGGAGCAGTTCGTAGTCATCTAATAGCTCCAGCAGGAGCTGACGGTACTTCGTATCTAGAGTCTCGTCCTGCCGTCTGCGTGCATCGGCCATTTTCCAGTGGCGATCGAATAAACCCGGCCGGCCATCACGGTATCCAATTCCGAAAATGCTCGATCGTAATCGGGTTGGCCGGGGGTCTCCCCATAATATGCGGCATTAATGAAATGAATAAAGGCCACGGGCTCTTGCTGAAGACCAGCCGGCAAAGTCTTGTAGTCCGCCAAAATCCCCGCAAAATCCTGATTGAACGACTTCTTCAACATCACGCCGATCGTATCGCTAGCCGCAGAATATTTTGGGTTATAGGCCAGATTTTGAAGTTCCGAGTGATACGAACCCGCACTCACAACCAGAAAATCATCCACCTTCTTTTCAGGCGTCAGATGCAGGAGCAAATAGTCGAAACGCCCCGGCTGCCAGTTGCGAATTACAATATGATCGGAGCCCAAAAACTCACGCGTACCCAGACACAGGAAATTCAAGCCCTCGGGGAAATGAAACCGCGTAAAATTCGGAATTTGGTCGTGATAGGTGTTGATCTCGTCGACTGCCTGCATCGGTAAAGGTGCCTTTGCGATGATGCGTTCGGCCAGCGACTTTGTGTCAAACTCTGGCGTCAAAGCATCGATATCCCCTGCCTTGAAACGCGTGGTAATGCGCTCGCATAGCTCACGATTGGGGTCTTCCGTCAGGTGTTTGTCCAGCCGTTGTTCAACCTCAACACGGGTCGGAGTCGTCGCTTTTTTACTGACGGTGGCTTGTGGCGCGGCACAGGCTCCCAAGAATACTAAAAACAGAAAAATTATCGAAGATTTCATGGATGACCCCTCTTTATACCCTGGCGACTGTGCTTTTTCGGACGCCTTATTGAGCACATTGAATGGGAGCGGTCACTTCGCAAACACCCTGGGCAACAAGGGGTTTACGGTCAGCACGCTCGCGCAAAAAGCTCATAATTGCAGGCAGGGATTGCGAGGTCGCCTGGGTGTGCCCTGCGCCCGCGCACTCTGTGTAAATCATGGAATCCATCCCCTGGGCACACAGGGTCAGGAAGGAATCGCGTTCAATCGGCGTGTTTACAAGGTTATCAGCTTCACCCATCACCCACATAATTTCGTAAGTCGGTGCATAACGATCGCTTGTATCTACGCGGGCAATCGACGTTGTTGTGAGTCCGTTTTCGACAGCCATACAGCCCCATGTGGGGTCGTCTTGGATCGTGTCGACGCCGGCAAGGAACGCCGAAACAAATAAGTCTGACAACGACTGAACATCGATGTTGACCGAGTCCGAGGGGTCGCAGGAGTCGGCCATTGCAGCAGGTAGGTCTACGTCGAACGGCGAGACCAAGACTTCACCAAGCCGCGCGTCGTGGCCATACCAGCCCGCACTCGCCGAAAAGAATGCGGCTGTATTTGCCGTGGCTTTGACGGGGGACGTCAAAGAGCGTTTCATTTCTGTCACCAAGTCTGCTGGAGGCACGGTCGCAACGGTGCCCAACAACTCAAATTCTGGAGCATAATAAGGCAAAAGGCGATCAACCCAGAGCGCAGCGTGACCGCCCTGAGAGCCCCCGAAAAGCAACAATTCGTCGCCCACGCACGCCCCGTTTCGCTCATAAAGATCCATCTTTTTGACGGCCCGAGCAGCGTCCAATGATGAAATCGCGACCGGTTGACCTGAAAGATAGGGATGCAGAAAACCAGTGGGCTCTCCCCTGCCTTTCAAACCCAGATAATCTGGTCCCACGACCACATAACCAGATGAAGCAAACGCCGCTCCGAGCACCTGAGTCTCGGTATCGAGTGAGATTCCGCAACCGTCGGTGAATCCCGAAGTTCCGTGTAAAAACATCAGCGTTTGAAAGTCAGACGCTTGGTCGGCTCGGGGAACCGGAGCTGCAACCAAAGCCGTGGCCGTCGCCAGGACGCCGCGGTCCTGAGTGACGTATTCGATCACGCTCACTTTCACGTCGTATTTCAGGCCAACAGGAAGCTCGATCCCCGCCGCATTCGCAATTCCCGTCAGCGATTCCACGGTGTAGGTCTTCGACGCTCCCTCCGACACCAGATCACCCAGAGAAGGGTCGTTCAGCCACGAAAATGCCGGCTGGCCACATCGATTGGGTGTGGCTGCAAGGGCTTCAAGCTCTGCGTTTCCAGTGGGAAGGCTTGGCGGCAAAGAGGTCGCGCAGGCGGGCTCTTCGCCCGAATCGGCAGAATCGCCAGTGTCGGCAAAGTCGCCACCCGCATCCGCTGTCGCTTGATCGATCGACACATCCGACGACATGTCCTCCATCATTCCCGTATCTGCGGGCTCGGTCGCATCCTGACCGCAACTCGCCAAAAACATGACCAACACAAGACTTCTGGAGAACGATTTCATACGCGCCTGAGAGATTCGGGGTTGAGGCGTGCGGCCAAATATCGGCCTGCCTGCCGTAAACGCAAACTATGGGTGAGTCCTAGCACTTCTTGCGAGGATTTCGAAACCGTTTGAAAACGACTAGACGACGCCTCAGATACACTTGTTATGCGTCACGCTCATTTGACGCGTATCCATTTGATTTGATGCCGTGTTTAGATCCTAAGAAAATATGAGAATAAAATGAGTCACCACCGCTCATCTTATCCTCATGTCATTTTTACAAATAACGGCAATTTCTGCGCGACATGTGGCTGCCGAAATATTTTCGTGTTTCCTTCTTGGACTTGGACGCCACGGATCCACCACACAACCATTTGATATTGCTACCATTTGATTCCAATCACCGCTTAAAAACCAGGTCTGGCACAGGAACTGCCTTTTAGATTGAACGGCGGCACCGAATTTTGGACATGAGGCGCCGAAAATCGGCAGAGAATTACCACTTTTGTGAGGTTATTATGAAGTTCGGTGCACTGCTTTTATCGCTCGTCCTGTTATTTTCGTGTGGAGGCGACGACGAGCCCTCCTCCGAAGCGCTGCAGACCGAACCGTCAGCCGCCATGGTGAATTTGAACACCTCAGGAGCCGAAGCGCACACCGCTGCGATGGCCGTCGCGGAATTGATTCTGGGTGAAGGCGGTGTCGCAGATTTGGGCCGCGCCAACCGAGAGTTGCCGCTGACGACGGAGCAAGAGGTTCAAGCGTGGATCGCCAATCGTAATGCGCTCCGAATCCAAGTGGATAAGGTCAATAAGGAACTCTCTAAGTTTGCCCTCAAGGCCGGCGAAATGCAGACCGCACGACAGGATTTCTTTGGTCAACAATCCATCGATTTTCGTGTCGCGACCAATGCGCTTGAGGTGCGGGAACAACCGCTGATCTTGGCCGTTCTAGCGGTGGCAACCCTATCCATCGGAGCCTACAGGTTTTTGAGCGCCTTTGCGGAACTCGCCGATAAAACTCAACGCATGGTTTATTCGACCGCTGAAGGCGGAGAACCCGGCCGTTTGGCGGTGATTAAAGCCCTGCAGGATAATGGCGCGACAGTATCGGATACTGCGAGTCCGGATGAGGTCATCGCGGCCTTCAAAGAACTGCCACGCGACGTTCGTCGGACAGTGACAACAAAAGTTGAAGAATGGAATAGCGACGAGTTCTTCTCGAACGATGAGGCGGCCGCTAACAACGCCAGCGGTCGATTTGAGGAGGCGCGTGATGATGTTCCAGAGATCTCAAACGAGGCCGGTGCGTTTGCGGTTACGCAGACCGTAAGTCTGGTTCAGGCCGTGACCGGTGGAATTGGCGGCATCCAGGGAGGAGTCCCAGGGGCCGTTGCAGACCTTGCCCTGACAGCCGCCGAATTGAATCCGACAGACATCGTTCAGCGCAACGTCACGGTATATGCGACAGGTGGCGACAAGGTTGACTTGCCATCGGAAACCTCCCCGACCTCACCGGCTGCGGCGGGCGAGGTCCTGAAACGGGCGGCTGACGGGGATGCCACTGTTGAGCCTGCCGAGCTTCAGGATGCCGCGGTGGCGTTGGCTCAGGAAGTTGCCGAAGCCCTAACGCTCCAGTTTGGGCCCTCGGTGCAGCTCGCCGAAAAACTTGTGCTGACTTCATCCACCTTAGACGAAGAAAAAGAAGACGACGGTTCCTACACGCTCAAAAACACACTGCCTCTGCCGTATTTTGAGAACGACGAGCCGGCTGATGTGGTTGTCATTCGTGAAGGTATTTTGGCGCATGAGGCCTCTTCGCATGTTTTAGGACCGCAGAATCCACTGAACCTCGATTCGCCACCCTTAGCCGGAACAATGACGGTCAGCACTTCTGCAGCCAGTTCGTCGACGAACGGCTCCCAGATATTCACGGTCGACGTCAACGTGGTGCAGGTTTCAAACCCGACATCGATATTTTGCAGCGGGTCCAACTTGGTCTGTTCACCATCATCGAGCACGATTTCGACGGATGGCACGATTTCATTCAGCGCAGAGGTTATCGGTACTGCGCAATTGGTGTTGACGCGCCGCGACAACGGCGAGAGCTACACCAAGGTTTTGACTGCAGCCGCCGAGGTGGAACAGGGTGAAACCTGTGCCGATGCAAAGGCGCACCTTTGCGGCAAGCTCCCCCAGGTGAACTGCGACATCTCGGTCATGGGTACAGCTAAAACGAGGGTGATTGCGGCGTGTGGAAACACTGACGCTCAGGCATTCTTTTCGAGTGCACCAACCGATTGCTGTTGAATTCTTGCTTGGGCAAACCAATCGGCAGCCACCGCATTGATGAGAGTCGACTTTCAACGTAATGTGCCGCGGTGATTACACTTGAGGTTGACGATGGCGATGAACTTGAAGCGGTTGATATTGATGCTAGCCCTTGCACTCAGCGCATGCGGCACCGAAACAACCGAGGAGTTGCCAAACTTCGACCCTTCAGCGGACACCGAAGAAGGCGATGCCTACGATCCCTTCATCGCCGGCAAAGGCGACGCCCCAGACGGATTCACCCAAGACATCGAGTTCGAGTCTGCATGCGAAACCGGCGACGAATTTGTGATCGCGTCGGTCGGCGATGTGCTGCTGCACGGACGCCTGCAACAACAAGGGTTTGCCAGCGGATTCGACAGCCTGTGGTCGGGCGTCACTGACCTGTTACAGCAGGCCGATATCACCTACGCCAACCTTGAAGGCCCAACGGCTCCAGGCACCAACGCCTACGGCAAGGATGTCACAGACCCCGGCAAACGTTTTGATAACGTGGTTTACACCTCTTATCCGATGTTCAATTACCACCCCGCTCTGCTTGACGCGTTGAAGGCAAGCGGGATCGACGTGGTTTCAACGGCAAATAACCACAGCATCGACCGACGTGAACTTGGTGCCGATCGAACTTTGGACGAGTTGGACGCACGTAATATCCCGCATTCCGGCACACGCCGTTCCGATAGCTCCTCGGAAGAATGGTGGACCGTCGTCGACAAAAACGGCTGGAAGGTCGCGTTCCTGGCTTGCACCTACGCGACCAACGGCATCACCGACCGCAAAAACCAAGTCCTGCTTTGTTTCGAAGACGCCGATAAAATCGAGGGTATGGTGGCCGAACTTGCCGCCCGGCCCGACATCGACGCAGTGATCGTGACTCCACATTGGGGCTCCGAGTACACCGCCAACCCGAGCAGCGACCAATTCAAGTTGGCACATCGGCTTTTGGACGCAGGCGCCACGGCCATCCTGGGTAATCATCCCCACGTGATTCAGCCTTGGGAGCGTTACGTTACACGCGACGGCCGCGAGACCTTCGTGATGTATTCGCATGGCAATTTTGTCAGCGGACAGCGCCAGCTGGAACGACGCACCACGTTGTTGCTTTATCTGGGATTGGTACGCACAGCCGACGGCGTCAAAGTCCGCGGCGCACGTTATATCCCATTGCATATGACCGAGACGTCCACCGGCCAACTGACGCTGCAAGCCATCGACCGTGCCGGCGCGTTTGGAGACAGTCGTAAACACGTCACCAAATTGATGGGCGGTAAATACCTGTTGATGCCGCATGAAGCGGTCGTCACCAACCCACAATGCAACCCAAGCTGGGTCCCTCATCATTCTCAGGATGGCTGGACCGGCGGCTCGTGTGAATCCGATATCGCATGCGGTGGGACGACCACCTGTGACACCGAGCTACCCGGTGGCCTGTGCACAATGGACTGCAACGGCGGATGCCCCGACGTCACCGGACGTCAAACGACGTTCTGCGTGGACCTCGGCGACGGTAGTGGTTCTTGCGTGCTGCAATGTGTCGAAGACGCGGAATGCCGACCCGGCTATTCGTGTGTCGTCGAACCTCGCTTTAACGAACCTGGTGTTTCACGCAAGGTTTGCCTGCCCACACCCCAATAGATGTTTCCATGGGGAACCAGAGCAATCGTCATGGCAAATCCGATGAGTGCTGCCATGCAGCCCGCTGCAAAATGACTTGGATTGACCCCCAAGCGCTGAAGATCCACAATGCATGACGTCCTCGTGACCGGCTGGTCTCGGCGATATCCCGGCGATGCGAAAGGCCTGAACCCATGAATCATCAAGCTCCCCCCGGATTGCAGGGGCATTGCGCAGACCGCTTCGAGCGAGTCGCGCAGGTATTTGCGGAAAACCTGGCAAATGGCGACGAAATCGGAGCCAGCTTTGCCGTGTATCAACACGGCGTGCAGGTGGTTGATCTGTGGGGAGGTCTTGCGGACCTTGAGTCCAAAGCACCTTGGGAACGCGACACGCGCATCGTTTTGTTTTCTGTGACCAAGGGCTTTGCCGCCATGGCGATGAACCTGCTCGCGGATCGTGGATTGGTGGAATGGAACGCACCCGTCGCCGACTACTGGCCAGGATTCGCAAAAAACGGAAAAGCAGACATCAGCGTCGGAACGCTTGTCGGCCATCGCGGCGGGCTCGCCTATCTGGACAAAACGCTTCAGATGTCCGACCTGACCGACCCACGTGCGGCGGCAAAAGTGTTGGACGCACTGGAGTCCCAAACACCGATCTGGAAACCCGGGACCAATCAGGGATACCACGCCATCACGTTTGGGATGTACGTCCGCGAGCTTTTTGAACGCATCACGCAGGGCTCAATGGGTGAGTTCCTGACGCGCGAGATTTTCGAACCTCTTGAGTCCGATGTGCGGTTGGGCACACCGTCGTTTTTCGATTCAAAATTTGCGACGCTTTACCCACCGTCAGTCCCCACACGCATCAAGAAAATGGTCGGGGCGTTTGTTCAGGCGCCGCGGTCTTCGGAAGCGTATGTGATGCGGGAATATTTGACGCGAAAATCGACCATGAAACGGGCGTTCACCAACCCCAGCGTTCCCGGAAACGACCTCACGATCTACAACCGGCCGCCGATCCGTCGCGCTGAATTGGCCTTCGGTTCGGCCACTGGAACGGCGGACGGCATTGCCCGCGCTTATTTGCCATTTGCACAACAAGGCTCGTTCGCCGGGCGTGAGTATCTGCGGCCCGAAACGCTTGAACCGGTGTACACGCGATTGGGATGGTCCGACCACGATCAGGTGCTGCAAAAACCTCTGGGTTGGTCAAACGGCTTCCTCAAAGAAGAAACGACAGTATTCAGCCCCAACCCCGAGTCCTTTGGTCACGCGGGGATGGGTGGTGCCTTGGGTTGGGCGGACCCGACAGCCGGCATCACGATCGGTTATGCGCCAAATAAGATGGACTGGCGCGTGCGATCATTGCGTGCCAAAGCGCTCTGCCGCGCCGTCTACGATTGTTTAGAAGCTTAGAGAAGTATCCACGGAGAACACATGAAACTCACAAGTTATGGCGCCGTCGACGGCGTCACGGGCTCTTGCCATCTGCTCGAAATCAACAACAAACAAATCCTTCTGGATTGCGGTATTTTTCAGGGCGGGCGCACGGCCCGAGAAGATAACGAGGCCGATTTCGTTTTTGACGTCAAACAGATCGACGTCGTCATCGTCTCCCATGCGCATTTGGACCATATTGGCCGTTTACCACTTCTGAAAAAACGCGGATTCACAGGCCGAATCGTCAGCACCCGCCCCTCTTTTGAGTTGGCTCGCATCAGCCTTCTAGACAGCGCCAAATTGCTGGAAAACGAGGCCGCGCGGTTCAATCGTAAAAAGACAGCAGACCAACCGCCCGCAAAACCCATGTACGACGACGAAGACGTCTTGGACACGATGGACGTGTGGCGCGAATTTCATGCGTACAAAGAAACCTTCGATGTCTGCGAAGGCGTGAAGGCAACCTTCCACGACGCGGGCCATATTCTGGGCTCTGCGTACGTTGAACTCGATCTCGTCGAAGGCGGAGAGACGCGAAAGTTCATCTTTTCGGGCGACCTCGGCAATTCAGACAAACCCATCATTCACGATCCCTCGACACCGCCACACGCAGACGTCGTCGTGATGGAATCGACCTATGGAGACCGCGACCATCGCCCCTTCCAAAGCTCGGTCGATGAGCTTCTTGAAGCCGTCGAAGAGGCTGCCAAACGTCGTGGTAATGTCATCATTCCCACCTTTGCCTTGGAACGCGCTCAGGAGCTACTTTACGTCCTCTATGAAGCCTGGCGCGACGGCCGCCTGCCTAAGAGCGTCGAGATTTACCTCGACAGCCCGATGGCCATCAGTGCGACCCGTATTTTTGAGCGACACCCAGATATTTACGATGCCGAAGCCATGGCGTTGCACGATGCCGGTGAGACGCCCTTTGATTTTGATGCGTTGCGCTACACACGCGAAACGCGCGATTCGATGAAGATCAACGAGATCCAATCGGGCGCGATCATCCTCGCGGGCAGCGGAATGGCCACGGGTGGCCGAGTCGTCCACCACTTGATGCATAATCTGGGACGCAGCGAATGCACGGTCGTGTTTTGCGGTTACCAGGCCTATGGAACGCTCGGCCGACATATTGTCGACGGAGCCGAATTTGCCACGATTTATGGCAAGAATATCCCCATCAACGCCAAGATTCTGACCGTGAATGGCTTCTCGGCTCATGCCGGGCAAAAAGAATTGACCGCTTGGGCAAAAAGCACTCAGGCCAAGAACATCTTCTTGGTGCATGGTGAGGACGACTCAAAAATCGCGCTCGCCAAACATCTGCTCAAAGAAACGGACACCAAGAACATCAAGAACTTGGAGTTTGGAAAGACCATCGACTTTTTGACGCTTCCACGCTGAAGTCGTCGCAATGCAGGCCATAGGGCCTGCGGACCAAGCGCAATGCAGGGCCTGCGGACCCATCAAAGCCGGTAGCGATCCACATGACCATCCGCGCCGTCGCATTCCAAAAGCGGCGGCGTGTGGTTTCCTTCGAGCCCGTGAACGGCCTCCTCGCGGCGCGCACTCATCACGAGTGCGATTGTCGCGTTGAAGGACAGGAACGCCAGAATCGCAAGCGCAGCCAGCGAGAACGGCCCCTGAACCGACAGAAGAGCGGCCACAATCGCCAGCAACGTCAGTGACGCACTTCCCGCAGCCAGCCAAAGCCGCGCAGATGCGCCGCGCTGGGCGAGTTTCGGACTGTAAGAGGTGGGATAATAGTCGCCCCCGCGAGGGATATCGCGGCGTGGATGCCGTCGCGACCGCCTTTTCGAAGCGGTGGAGGACGGTTCTCGATTGGGGCGGCGGCTTCTCATAATATTTTAACAGGCACCCAATCGGTTTTAATCCTGCGCTCTTGGACGAAGCGCTCGAAGAAGGCCTCATCGAGCGGCCGCGCGGTGCGGATGCGGGCTCAGAGGTCTGGCACTTCTCCTGACTTGAACAATACGATCGGTGTGCTGTAGTCGCCCGTATCTTCGTCCACGTCCATGCTGTAGGCGAGGATGCCGGCATGTTTGTCGGCAAGCCGCCCCGCCCTGCGCGCGGCCTCATCTGCGGAATTGAACTGCAGGACTGGACCCGCAACCAAGCCATTCTTCCCGTGGTCGAACGGCTGCACTACATGGATCGTTTCCATAAATTGCTCCTAGGTTAGAGCAAGCATCTGTACATCCGAATCCAATCGGCTTCTATACGCGCAGGCGATTGTTTTTGACGCGACTGTCATGCAATGCACAGCGAGCCCCTGAAATCCGACCTCCCAAAACCCAACAGGCTTAGAGCGGTTTCAATCCGAGCGATTTTCGATATCCGCTGTCTGCGTTGGTATGTTTGTTCCAGTAATCCAACATGATGGATTCAGCCAAAACACCGCGCGTTGTAAGGACTTCAGGCTCACCACCTTTTGGATTAAAGATCGCCGGAGCGACTTCCTCGAACGCCAAAATACGATACGGAAACGCCGGTTCGTAATAGAGTGTGAGTGTTCGACCAAGGTCCTCAAACGAAATCGTGTACGCACTCGCGGGAGCCTTTAGGAAATCTCGGACCACCTTTTCTTCGGTCTTGGCCTTCGCGGTGTAGACCTTGGCTTCTTTGTGGTTCAACCGCAGGAATTGCATCGACGGCACCGCGTCGAACGTGCCCGTGGGCAATTTCTTGGGGTTCAGACGCAGTCGCGTCCAAAGTTCGTCCTCCAGCACCGCGTCACCAATTTTGAAGTCTTGGTCGCCTTCGGATTGAAAATACGAGCGGCTCTCGACGTTGAAGCCCTTTTCGTTCCGATTGAATTGCGAAAAGACCTGCCCGCACCAATCCGTCTGAGAAAACGACAATTTCGAAATCTTGCCTTCTTTGACCGGGACAAACGCAGTCGTGGTCAAATTATAGGGGTAGATTCCGGTCGAAAAATGGCGGTAGGCGAGCATCTTCATGATGGGCACGGCGTCTGTTTTCGGGCCGGAATCATGTTTCACCTGCTTCGTCTTGAGGAAGTCCTCGGTGACAAAAATCGCCACCAATTCGCCTTCATGCATTTCGCCATAACGCGATTGCTGGACCTCAAATCGGTTCATTTCGGCCAGACCGCGGTACCAATAAGAACGGAAATCGGTTGCTGTTTTTGCGAACGTGTCCGTTTGAATCACCGCGGGCGCTTTCTGTGCAAACGCGACCGACGTGGCGAATGACCCCATACACGTCAGGGTAATAATGAGCTTTTTCATGTGGACCTCTATCATCTGAATTCACCCATCATGATGTCACCTTGAGCCGTTACGATTCAATAAGGTTGAGTGATGTCGAGTCACGCCAATTTTCTTGAGGGCAAATCACACTTCCAACGGGTTAAACGAATCCCCACAATTATTGAGTGCACACTCCGCAAAAAACGACTATTGGGGTGAATCAGATCGCTTTTGCGAAGCATCTACTCCGCAACGAGGTTCTATGGGTCGCGCGATTACAATTGATACAGAGACGATTCTCAAGGCTGCGCGCGAAGTGTTTATTGAAGACGGACTTCTAGGCACGACCGCTGAAATCGCCCGTCGTGCGGGGGTTTCAGAGGGCACACTCTTCCGTAGATTCCATACCAAAGAAGCTCTGTTTTTTGAGTCTATGAACCTGCCAACCCACCCAGAATTCCTGGAAAGGCTCCACGAACGCGTCGGCCGGACCACCGTGGAAGAAGAGCTGACGTCCTTTGTGCATGAAATGCTCGAATTTTTTGAGCGCGTGATTCCCAAAATCATGTTGATGGTGGCCAGCGGAGCCGGAGCGCGCATCATTCCAAGCGCTGATTCCCCACCGGTGGCGGCGATCCGAGCTCTCTCCAATTATCTGGCAGCCGAGCACGCTCTTGGCCGCCTACGACCTCACGATCCAGAAATCGCCGCGCGAATGCTCATAGGCACCGCGTGGCATTATGTTTTCGGCGAAATCGTCGGAATCAATGAATTTAGCCCCATGCCAAAACACACTTTTGTGCGAGGCGTGGTCGTCAATCTCTTGCGTGGTTTAGAGCCAGAGACAACGAAGATATGATCTTTCGAAATACAATCATGGCCATAAGTCTGGCGGGCGTAACGGCCTGTTCCGGGCCTCAAATGGCCGAAAAAGCCGATAAAATCGTTCCGACGCCGGCGGCATTCCAGAAGTCAGCGCTGCCCTCGATGGCGCGTGATGGTTGGTGTTCCGACTTCGGGGCTCCAGAACTCGACGGATTCATCAGCCAAGCCCTGGACAAGAACTTCGACATGAAGTCGGCGTGGGCTCGTCTGGAACAAGCCGAAGCGATTGCGGCACAAAACGACGCAACGCTTTTTCCAGTCGTATCTTTGCAGGCCACGGCCGGGCGCTCCAAATCGCCCGCTCCTGCCCCCGTGGGTTCGGTCGAAGGAAATTCCTTTAATTTGAGTGCACCGGTTTCCTACGAACTCGACCTTTTTGGTCGATTGGCAAAACAGCGTGAAGCCTCGGATTTGGACGTCGAAGCGTTCCGAAACGACACCCAATCGCTGGCCATCACGATGGCTGCGCAGGTCACAGAGGCTTGGTTAGACGTGGTTTCGGCTCGCCAGCGCGCGACCTTATTGCGTGACCAGGTTGATGTGGCGAATCGCTATTTGGAGTTGACCAGCCTTCGACTTTCACAGGGACTCGCAAACGCGCTCGATGTGAATTCACAGCTCGGCGACATCTACGGACTGGATGCCCGGCTCGAGCAGGCGCTCGCCGCCGAACAAGTGGCGGTGTTCAGACTTGAAGCACTTTTAGGAACACCACCCACGGGGACTCTGGCCATCAGTGGTGTCGAGCTTCCGAGCTTGCCAGCATTCCCCGAAGTTGGCATGCCTGCCGATGTGCTTCAGGAACGTCCGGATGTTCGCTCGGCTTGGATACGCCTAGAGGCCGCGGACGCCCGCACGGCTGCAGCAGCACGCAACCGCCTTCCGAGTATTAAGCTGAGTGCAAATCTCTTTTTGCAGGCGGCCGAGCTCGGCAACCTGTTTGATGAGCTTTTCTGGAGCCTCGCTGCCCAAGCGACTCAGCCGGTTTTTGAAGGCGGACGGCGAAATGCCGCGGTCGATCAAGCTGCGGCTCAGGCCAAAGAACGGCTCTATGCCTATGGACAGACGGTCGTGAAAGCGGTGCAAGAAGTCCAAACGGCTGTCGTCCAGGAAGAACACCAGAGTGTGGTTCTTGAGCACCTCGAAGCCCAACAAGGAGTCGCGGCGACGGCCCTCGACCTCGCGCGTGAACGCTATCGCAGCGGCGCACTTGATTACCTACGTGTACTGACCTCATTGCGAACGTTGCAGTCCGCCGAGCAATCGGTTTTGGACGCACGACGCCAACAATTTTCATTGCGAGTCCAGACCTGTCGAGCGCTTGGCGGTTCGTGGACAAAAGAACTGACCGCGCCAAGCGAGGAAAACTGATGAACACCAATCTTCAACGCGTTTTGAAATACGCGCTTCCCGTCGTCATCATCCTTGCCGCCGTCTTTGCGGCGAGGACGCTGATTAAGAGCAAAGCAAAACCTGAGCGAACCGAGGCCGTGAATCACGGCATTCTGGTCGAACTCGCCACCGCCGCTCACGAGAAAAAACAGATCGACTTGAGTGCTCAGGGCACGGTGATGGCTTCTGAAAAAGTCACACTTCAGCCGCAGGTTTCGGGTTCTGTGACCTGGGTCAGCGACGCGCTGGTTTCGGGAGGCTTGGTCAAAAAAGGAGACCCACTCCTTAAGATCGATCGTCGCGATTACGAAATCATCTTGGCCCAACGCAAATCCGCCATGGATCAGGCCGAGGCGCAATTGAGCATCGAACAAGGCCAACAACGGGTGGCTTTAAGAGAGTGGGAGCTTTTTAAAGAACGCGCTGGAAACGGAAACGACGATGCATCATTGGCGTTGCGCGCGCCTCAGCAACGAATTGCCGAAGTGAACGTGGAATCCGCCAAGGCCGGCCAGGACAAGGCCCGACTTGACCTTAGCCGCACAGTGATTCGTGCTCCGTTCAACGGCTATGTCCAGAGTGAGAATGTCGAAATCGGGCAGACCGTAACGCCGCAAAGCCAGTTGGCGACCATTGTTGGGACCGACGCTTATTGGGTCCAGGTTTCCGTGCCCGTCGACAAACTAAGCTTCATCGAAATCCCCGGAATGAATGCCACCACGGGCGCTGTGGCAACTGTGAACCAGCAAAATGGCGCCGAACGCGTAACCCGCAAAGGCCAAGTTCTGCGGCTTCTGCCCGAGGTCGACCCAATTGGGCGCATGGCGCGGGTGCTGGCGAGGATTGAAGACCCCATGAATCTGACCGCGCCAGAAGGTGAACGCGGTGTCCCGTTGATGATGGGCACGATCGTAACCGTCGACATTCACGGGCGCTCCGAAGCAGAAGTTGCCGTGGTTCCACGTGCCGCCGTCCATGATGGTGACCACGTTTGGGCATTTCAAGATAATCGCCTCGACCTTCGCCAAGTCGAAGTCGTGTGGGGCGACGAAGATACCGTGTGGATTGGCACTGGGCTCAAGCCTGGCGAACAATACGTGACCAGCCGCATCTCCACGCCAGTTCAAGGCATGAAGCTCCGAACGGAGTCCGAGCCGGCCGTCAAGGAAGCCGCTCCTAAGAAGGAGAAGCCATGAGCGCACAAGATCCGAATGAAGCTGCTGACACCTCAGGATCCTGGAATCGGGGCATCCTCGCATGGATGGCCAACAACTCGGTGGCCGCGAACTTGCTGATGTTTGTGTTCGTGGTCGGCGGCCTGATGTTGTCGTCACGCATCAAACAAGAGGTCTTCCCTGAGGTTGACCTCGACATGGTCTCGATCTCGATTGTGTATCCAGGCGCGGGTCCGGCTGAAGTCGAACAAGGCGTCGTCCTGGCCGTCGAAGAAGTCGTGCGCGGCGTCGATGGCGTCAAGAAAGTCCGCTCCACCTCCCGCGAAGGCGTAGGTTCGGTCACGGCCGAGTTGCTGACCGGCAGTGAACCCAACGAGGTACTGAACGACATCAAAAGCGCCGTTGACCGGGTGACGTCTCTTCCCACGGACGCAGAACGCCCCGTGATCAGCTTGCTGACCAACCGTCAGCAAGTCATCTCGTTGGTGATTCACGGCGATAAATCCGAAAAGGAACTCCGCGCGCTCGGCGAGCAAATGCGCGACGAATTGCTTGGCGACCAACGCATCACGGTGGTGGAACTTGGCGGCGTTCGCGCTCCCGAAATCTCGATCGAAGTGCCGCAGGACAACCTGCGCCGCTACAATATGTCCTTGGCACAAGTCGCCGCAGCAGTGAGCCAGGCCTCCGTCGAACTCCCAGGTGGTGGGGTGAAAACCTCGGGCGGAGAAATCCTGCTTCGAACCACAGAACGACGTGATTTTGGCTTCGAGTTCGAGAACATCACCGTGCTCGCTCGCCCCGACGGAACCACCGTCAAGGTCGGCGATGTCGCAAACGTCGTGGATGGTTTTCAGGAAGTCGACCGAGAAGCCACCTTCAACGGTAAACGTGCGGTTCGCGTCGATGTGTATCGAATTGGCGACCAAACCCCTATCGAGGTCGCAGACGCAGTCAAAGAATACATCGAACGCAAAAACACGGAATTGCCCGATGGAATCGGACTCGCGGTCTGGAATGACCAATCCGAAGTCTTTCGAGCGCGTATCAATTTGCTGCTCAAGAACGCCTTCTTTGGGGTCGGGCTGGTCTTGATTGTGCTCGGGCTTTTCTTAGAAATCCGGCTCGCCTTCTGGGTGACGTCGGGCATCGCGATCTCGGTTCTGGGTGCGATGTTGTTCATGCCGGTCATGGGGGTCTCGATCAACATGATTTCGCTTTTTGGTTTCATCCTGACGCTCGGCATCGTCGTCGACGATGCCATCGTGGCGGGCGAGGCGATCTACCAACATCGGCAGGAGGGCATGGGAACGCTCGAGGCCTCGATTCGCGGCATTCAGGAAGTCGCTGGGCCGATTACGTTCTCGGTCCTTACGACCGTCGTGGCCTTCATGCCCCTACTTTTTGTGCCTGGCATCATGGGTAAATTCTTCAAGAATATCCCAATGATCGTGATTCCGATTCTGCTCGTTTCGTTGCTGGAAGCGTTGTTCATCCTGCCGTCTCACCTTGCGCACGCAAAAAACACCGAACCCACCGGTTTGTTTGGCTATGTGCATCGCGCTCAACAGCGATTCAGCAAGGGCGTCGAGAATTTCATCTATAATTTCTACAAACCCATCGCCGAAAGCATTTTTGGATACCGATACCTGACGCTGGCCATCGCTTTCTCGATCCTCATCGGAGCCTTCGGCATCGTTGCTGGCGGGCGAATCAAGTTCACCTTCATGCCAAAAGTTGAAGGCGAAGTGGTGACTGCCAATATCCAGATGCCCTTTGGTACGCCTGTAGAAGACACCGAAAAAGTAGCCCTAAATGTTCTGGCCCAAGCCCGCAATATCTTGGAAAAAGAAGGCGGCGAGCTGAAGCTATCACGGGGTATTTATTCCGACCTTGGCGCGAATCGTTCGGGCGGGGGCGCAAGCGGCGGATCAAATGTTTCGGGCGGCCATCTGGCCTACGTTCAGGTTTTCCTGGTACCTGCCGATGACCGCGAAGTCACGACATCGGTTTTTGCGAACGAGTGGCGCGCGGCTGTGGGCGAAGTCCCGGGCGTAGAATCGCTTCAGTTCCAATTCAACGTCGGCCCCGGCAGTGGCCAACCCCTTCAGGTCGAGCTGAGCCATCGTGACGCAGAAACGCTTGAAACGGCCGCTGCAAAATTGGGCGAAACGATGGGCACCTACGCTGGCGTTTTTGATGTCGACGATGGATTCACGCTCGGCAAAGACCAGATCGACCTCAAACTTCGTCCCGAAGCACGAGCGCTCGGTCTCACGGAATCCGACCTTGCTCGCCAGGTTCGCGGTGCTTTTTACGGTGCGGAAGTCGGCAGACAGCAACGCGGCCGCGATGAATTACGCATTTTTGTACGGCGCCCACTTTCTGAAAGAACGTCGGAAGCCGACATCGAAAACATGTTGATTCGAACTCCGTCCGGCGGAGAAATTCCACTCGCACAGGCGGCAGAAGTTGTCCGCGGCAAGTCGTACACGACGATCTCTCGTGTGGACGGAAAACGGGTTCTGACGGTTTCCTCGGACCTTGATGAAACGGTGACGAGTACCGCCGAAATCATGACCAGCCTGATGTCGACCGCGCTGCCAGACCTGCAACGCGATATCCCAGGTTTGACCTTTGGAACCGCGGGTCAGGAACAGGACCGCGCAGAAAGCCTTGGCGGACTAAAAATAGGCTTCATGTTCGGACTCTTTGTGATGTTTGCCCTGATGGCGTTGCCCTTCAAGAGCTACACCCAACCGCTGATCATCATGACGGCCATTCCCTTCGGCTTTGTGGGCGCGCTCATTGGGCATCTTATGCTGGGTTTTGACCTGAGCATGATTTCGATGATGGGCATCGTGGCTTTGTCTGGCGTGGTGGTGAACGATTCGCTGGTTCTGGTCGATGCGGTCAACGAGTTCCGCAAAGGCGGCATGACCACCTGGGATGCCGTGGTCGCTGGCACCACTCGTCGTTTCCGCCCCATCGTTTTGACCTCGCTGACCACGTTCTTCGGCCTCGCACCGATGATTATGGAGACCTCGCCGCAAGCACGATTCCTTGTTCCAATGGCGGTCAGCCTTGGGTTTGGTGTGCTTTTCACCACCCTCATCGCGTTGATCATCGTGCCGTGCCTGTACCTCGCATTGGAAGACGCCGGCCGCTTGTTCAAAGGCAAATCGATGGTGAAAGCGCCAGAACCCGCCGAGTAGCGGCTAGCAGTAAGCGGTGAGCGGCTAGCAGATTAGTGCCAACTTTACGATTGGTACGCGTGGCTCCTGGCCTTGGTGCACAGGCTTTTTAAGATGTCTCTTTGACTTGGTGCACGAAAAGCCGGGAACCGTTTTCGGCCTATTTGCGATTTCTGCGCTTGGTGCGCAGGCCTTATGGCCTGCATGCGATTGGTCCGCAGGCCATGCGATTATTTAAACACAGGCGAGCCATAAGGCTCGCGGACCAATCATAACATCAGCCTTGTCATCGCCCGTTATGTGACAGCCGCCTCCAGCCGCGCCCTGCGACGGAGTGATGACAAGTAATGGCACCTTGAGTTGTGGCTATGGCCATTCCAATTGCCACATCCTTTCGTCTGACCGATATTGGCCCGTGACCAGCAACCTCAGGGGAACAAGACCATTCACGATGCCATCAGAAGCATGGTATGACCCTTGCCTTGATATAAGATGTTCTTAAATGCCAGCTTTAGGATATTTGATGCGATTCCATACACTTCGATTTCTCCTGCCTATCTCGATCGCCGTTTTCACTTCCATGGGATGTGGAGACGACTCCGGACAAGATGCCGCGGATCAATCCTTGGATGGAAAGGGCGACACGTTTACTTCCACCGCAAATAAACTGACATTTACGGGCAGTGTGAACTCGACCATCACCTTGAAGAAGGCCTTCCAGTGTGATGCCCAACAGTTCATGTTTATGGGTGGTTGGCATAATCAGGATTCTGGATCGTACGATTTCCCCACAGGTCGAATCAGCATGAGCTTCAACGGCGGACGCCTTCCCAACATGGGCGACGTGGTTGAGCTGAAAGGATTCGATCGGCTCGTTTTTGACGGGTCTGGTTTTAACTCGGAAGGCGGCGCTGGCTGCTCCGTTAAGGTCGCAGGGATTCTAAACGAAGGGAAAGACGGCGATTTTGGAATCAATCTTGAGGTCCAAGATTGCGAATTGGTCACGGGAACTCGCAAGGTTCAGGTGACCGGGTCGCTTTCATGCGTCGGAAAGGGGTTCGAGCAGCTCGTGATTCCAGGCGACCCTAACCCTGACGACCCGAACCCCGATGACCCGAACCCCGATGACCCAACACCCAACGAACCGGTCGTCCAAACATGCAGCGATGCTGAGTACAGCACTTGGATGAACAAGGTTCTTGGCCTTGTCGACGCTTCGAACAGCAGCATCGACACATCCGAACAAGCTGCGATTGATGCGGCGCTTTCCGAAAAACCATGTACCGGCGTGAATGAGGCGCTCTACACCGCTTGGGCAACTGAATTCCATGATCGATTGGTCCGCGCTAACAGCTCGATCGATGCAAACGAGCGAAAATCACTGGATATCGTGCTGAGCATCATGCCTGCCGCAGCCACAGACGCGGCCTACATGACATGGTTCGTCGTGTTCGAAGAGTTCATTCGTAAATTCCTGCCCACCAGCACATCCACATTGGATAACGACGAGAAGCTCTTTTTGGAGCTCATCGGCAACGCTAAACCCTTCGTCGGCGGTGAAAACGGCTACACCCTTTGGTTCGATTTAACCGCAGAGTATTTTGGGAGAATGGCACCAATGGCGACGAGCACACTGGATAACAGTGAAATCGAAAACTATGACGCCATGTTTGCCCATAAACCGGTTGCGGGCGGCGGGGAAAACTACACGATGTTCCGCGAGTTTTTTGACGCGATCCTCAATCGTTCCATTCCCAGTCCGACCAGCACGGTCGACTCCAGCGAAGCCCAAGTCCTCGACCATGCTGCAGCGTTTGCTCCCGATGCCGGAAGTGACGGTGCGTACGCCTCCTGGACCATCGGATTTAGCGACTTGTTAACGAAAGTAGGGAATCGGGCTTCAGATGGCGGCAAAGACGGCCTGCAGCGTTACGTGAACTTGAAGCCTTGCGTAGATTCTGTGTCGTCCACCGAGGTCACAGACGCGCTAAATAGCCTGCCAGAACTGCAGGGCACCGACGCTCGCAGCGCCTATATCGCTCAAGCCACCCCTACAATTTGCCAGTAAACGCAGTGGAATGAGCGGCTAGCAGTTTAGTGCCGCGGTTGTGATTGGTCCGCGTGGCTCCAGCCGCGCTCTGCGATCGATACGCATGGCCGCAAAATCCGTGGGAGAGACGTCGATGAAGCGTGCGATTACACTAATGCTGTCGGTCAGTATCGGGGCCTGTTCTGAGCCGGTGGATAAGGCCAAGAACACAAACGTTGAAATGACGGACGCTGGTACAAACGACGCTCAGGACGTTCAAATCGAGCGCCCAGAAAACGCGGTGGGCCTCACCGTCATGGGCGCCGAGCGCAAGTCATTGAGCGCCAATCAGCCTCCGCAGGTGATTGTGGATGTCGAGATCTACAATGGTTTGTCGGGCGGTCTCTTGGTTCAGGCGAGTGCACTTCGCCTTGTCGTCGATGAATCCCCCACCGAGGTCGGCGCAAACCTTAGCGCCCAAATCCTGGAAAACCCCTGCCCGGCCGAACCTCTTATTTTGACACCCGGCGGGGCCCTGCGCTGTCAGGTCGCCTTTGAGGTCGAGCCAAGCGCCACACCATCCAAAGCCGTATTGGTAACCACCTCGGAGGCTCCAGACCAACCCTCCATTCGCGTCGACGACGACATCAACGACTTCGAGGAATGTGAAATTTGTGGCGACACCTGCCTGCCTTACACACTCACCGCGTGTGGAGCTTGTGGGGTTTCATGTTCGGCGCCAAGTGGTCTGGACCGAGTGTGCGCAGGGGGATCGCCTGAGCGACTCCGCGTATTCACACCAAACACCGGAGTTGTCACGCTGATGTCGGCTTACAGCCTGACCCCAGCTTGCATCGAATGGTTGGGAATCGACCAAGGCGAAACCAAAACCTGTGCGGAGCGATGTGCGGAAGAAGGCCTCGCCTGCATCGAGGTCCTTGGTTATGTCCAAAGCTCGGCGCCAGGAGAGATGACCGAATTCTACGGGCCAATGACCCGTTATACGGACGGGGTTTTGAGCGATTCGGATGCTGGTTGTGACAAAGGCGTCCGAGACGCCGAGTTCATTGCCGGCGTGTGGTGTTCCTGCCATTCCGCCGACGTAGTGGAGCGTTAATCACGACGGCGGTTTTCCGTTTTTAGGCTCTGGGGTTCTGGCGGGTTTGGTCATGCTCGAGTGATGAAATGTAAAACCCAGATGAGCCTATGTGTGTCATCACCACCCACCATGCACTCACCGCCTACACCATCGACAACCCAATTCGTTTTCGTTTGGTGTCCACCGACACGACGGTCACGTCGACCCGGTCGCCCACGGCAACCACGTCGTGCGGGTTTTTCACAAAGCCGTCGGCCATCTGGCTGATATGGACCAGACCGTCTTCTTTGACGCCTAGATCCACAAACGCGCCAAAGTCGACGACGTTGCGGACGGTTCCGCTCATTCGCATGCCTTCGCGAATATCTTCGAATGAAATCTGGCGAGCACGCAGCTCTGGGGCGGGCACATCACCACGAGGGTCGCGGCCGGGACGCGCCAACGCTTCCAGAATATCGTCCAAAGTAAATCGGCCAAGGCCATGGTCCGCCGCGATTTTATCGAGCGACCCGCTCCGCTTTAGACCTTCCAGTTTTTGACCAAGATCCGAATCCCCAATCTTGGCTTGAGCAGCCTTCAAAATCGCTCGCGCGCCGGCGTAACTTTCAGGGTGAATCGCGGTCGTATCCAGTGGTTCAGCTGCATCGCGCAACCTCAAGAACCCTGCACACTGCTGAAAACTCCGCTCGCCCAATCCCTTGACCTTTTTAAGCTCAGCCCTCGATTTGAAGCCGTTTTCACGCTGGTATTCGACGATACGAGTCGCAATCGCAGGTCCAATCCCCGAAACATAGGTCAAAAGGCTCGGAGACGCCGTAGATAGCTCAACGCCGACTCGGTTCACGGCATCGACCACGACGGCCTCTACGGCCGATTGAAGGTGTCCCTGGTCGACGTCGTGCTGATACATCCCGACGCCAATCGACTTCGGGTCGATTTTGACCAGTTCGGCCAACGGGTCTTGAAGTCGTCTTGCGATGCTGACGGCGCCACGAAAGGTCACGTCCATGCCCGGCAGCTCTTCACGCGCCACATCCGACGCGCTGTAAACACTGGCGCCAGCTTCGTCGACCACTGCATATCGAGCGTCTGTGCCGTCGATCGCCAAAGCCGCCGCTGTTTGCGATTCGCTGGAGGCGGTGCCGTTTCCGATGGCGATCACGTCGATATCGTACTTTTTGAGCAGACTTCGAATGATCGAGGGAGCTTGGTCGGCGCGGTTATCATGAATGAAAATCATGTCCGTTCCCAAAACCGCGCCGTATTCGTCCAAGGCCGCCAATTTACAGCCTGAGCGGTAACCCGGGTCGATGGCGAGCACCCGGCGATGGGTGAGCGGCGCCTGCATCAGAAGGTTGTTCAGGTTCAGGGCAAAAACGTGGATGGCGTGTTCGTCCGCCGCCGCATCGAGCTCTGCGCGCAAGTCGCGCTCCACGGCGGGTTTAAGCAATCTCGCATAACCGTCGGCGATGGCCTCAAAAACCAAGTCTTTGTTTTTACGGGCAGGATTAAAACGCCGGTCAAGCTCTTTGACCATGCGCTCATCATCAAGTTCGAGCCCGCCCGAGAGCGCTTTTTCGTTCTCCCCTCGCCGGATGGCCAAGACCTGATGTGGCTTCACGCGGCCGACAGCAGCGACAAAATCGTAATAGTCTTCAAATTTCGGATCGACTTCAGATCCGCGCCGCTTCTTGACGGCAAGGCTTCCGTGGTCCTTCACGATGCTTCGAACCAAGCGCCGTGCTTCAGGCTCAGTCGAGAACTCCTCGGCGATGATGTCCTTGGCTCCGCTGATCACGGACGCTTCGTCTGGAAACACATCGCACGTAAGCTTTCGGGCCAAGGCCCGAATATCCTCGTCCCTAAGCATAGCGCGGGCAACTGGGTCTAAACCGGCGTCGATGGCCTTGGTCGCACGCGTCTGGCGTTTGGGTTTGTAGGGCGCATACAGGTCTTCAAGCGTGGTCAAATCGGTCGCGGCCCGAAATGATTTTTCCAGGTCGGACGTCAGCTTGCCCTGCTCTTTCACGCTGCCAATGATGGATTCGCGACGTGCTTCCAAAGTTCGTACACGTAGGGCGGTCGCCTCGACCTGCCGAATCTGGACCTCGTCCAGATTATGCGTGGCTTCTTTTCGGTAGCGGGCAATGAAAGGAACGGTATTCCCTTCATCCAAAAGTCCCAGCGTCGAGGTCACCTGAGCAATGGTCAGGCCGAGTTCTTTGGCAATTTGTGTATTCATGCGCCCAGATTTACCCATAGACCCCGCCGCCTACAAGTCACGAGTCTTTTGCGGGGGCGATTCTTGCAGCTGGGAGTCAGGTTTCAGGTGGTGCGGTTTCGGGTGATCGATGTGATTCGGTGCGCGGGCATTTTACCTGCTGTGATTCGGTGCCCACCGCAAATCGCAAACACAACTGGAACCACGCGGACCAATCGCAAAAACACTCTCGTCATCGATCTTTATGTGACAGCCTCCTGGAGCCATCGCAAATCAGAGGTTCGACGAAAAGCGCAGCTTCTGGCATCATGCGCGAGTCATGCAACCAGCGCTGGGGCGGAAAGATGATGAACACAATTCGAACACTTTTGATGGCGACGGCCATCTCTTGCGTCGCGTCGACTTCATTGGCCGGGGAACCCACCGAGGATCAGCCGGTAAAACTTGTCATCACCGCACAAATGCGACCGCATTTTGAGGCGCTAAAACGGCGCCTAGAAGCTGACCCAGCTTACGCACCCGACGGAATTCTGACCGATGCGCAGGTCATCAATATTCTGGCATTTGGCGGTTGGGTGATGGCAGACGCAGAATTGCGAACAACTCTGAACGAATCCTCGATCCTTCGCATCACCAAGATCGACGGCGCGATGCCCTACGACCTCGCAAAGAGCTGGCTCGCCCTGAACCAAGGCATGGTCCAAGCATGCGGCGACAGCGAAACGCGGACGCGCGTCAAAATCAAGATTTCCCTGAATAACAACGGAGAGATCAAGTCACTCGATGTGCAAGGCGCACGGCCCGAACAAGAGGCCTGTGTCCGAACACAAATCGAAGATTGGACCTTGGCTCCTCGGGTCGAAGGCGCATCCGAGATTGAGCTCTACGTGCTCTACGCGGTGCCTCCTGAAATGCGCTCGCTGATTGCCCGAACCACAAGGGACTCGTTGGCGGTGAGCGAAAACGAAATCGACCAAGGCGAACATAGATACGAAATCAATGACAATGTTATCGCGACGGTTTCCGAACCCACCTCGACACCTTTGCCTGTAGACTTGGAAAAGGCCGGCAACACCGAACCCCAGGCTACACCCTCGCCTTGGAGTGTCGGACTGGTGTTCACCACGGCCACATCTTTTATCAGCCAACAGGAAGGACCCGAGGCACGTGGTATTCAAGCAGGACTTGCGTTCATGCCTTTGAATCTAGAAGTGGAGCCCACATACGTTTTCAGCCCCACCCGAAAATTAGGCATTTTCTGGAAATACCAAGTCTTGCCGTCACGCGATGAATTCCGGAATGAAGACGCGTTTTCAGGACCATGTTTTGGTGGCGAGTGCGTGATTGGTGCAAGGATCCACACGGCGATTGATGAGTCACTGTCATGGAATGCTGGCCTTGGGTTTGGGAAAACTCGAAAGATGGTGAGCCTCGTCGTTTTCGAAACCGATGAGCGTTGCTGGGCGGGAAATCGCGAGCCCGGTAAGGATTTCTGCTTTATCGACACGGCTATCCGCGACGGCTGGATTTTCCCTGAAATCGGCCTCGACTACACCGCAGCGATTTCCCACCGCGTAAGCCTGGTTGGCACCGCGCGCGCCAATTTCTCGATGCCTGATTTCGCCCTAAACGTACACCTAGGCGCCGGAACCAGCTTCGCGTTCTAAAATTCGATGGTTTCAGGCAGCTGCCAATCGCAACTCACAACCGATAACCGACAACCGCAGGCCAATCACAGCGCCTTAGAAACGCGCTCGCCGCGATACACACGCCGGTCCGTTAACACAGCATCCATCGGCTGGTCGTGTGCCTCCGCAGGCAGCACACGCGCCATCTGCCAATCAAAGGCAATACCAAGGGTTCGGGACGGATTAGCTTCGACAAAACGGTCATAGAACCCGGCGCCAAAACCAAGCCGATGACCCGCCAAATCAAAGGCGAGCCCGGGCACCAGCACGACGTCGACAGGCCCAGTCCATGGCGGCCCATCAGGCTCCATGATGCCGAATTTACCCGCGGACAACTCGTTTCGATTCTGAACCGGAATCAGGACCATTTTGCCGGGTCCTATCACACGTGGGTACAAGATGGTTTTGCCCGCAGCCAGCCACGCATCGACGGCCGCACAAACGCTGACTTCGCCGGGCAATGCGGAGTACACAGCGATGATCTGGGCATCGAGTGCCTGCAGTCTTTCGCAAATTTTCTGGGATAACTCAGGCGCGAGACCCACATGTTGAACACGGGCGCGCTTGTAGTGGGCACGAAGTCGAGCTTTGGAGGCACGCGCCCTCAATCGAGACGTTCCGCCTCTTCGACGGCCTTCAACGCTGCATCAATTTTCGATTTGAACTGGTCTCGCAGCACACGATTTTGTTCGCGCACTTCAAAGAGTTCTTCCGCAACGGTCATGCTGACCAGCATCAAGATCTTTTCAAGCGGCACGCCTGGGGCGAGCGCCTGAATCTGTGCAGCCTTAGAGTCGATGAAGTTCGCAAGGTCTCGGACCGCCTGCGGTTCTTTATCGGTTTTGATCGAGAGCTTTTGTCCCCGAATCTCGATGCCGACTGAACCCGGTGCGGTGACCGTGCTTGATTGAGTGCGACTTGTATTCCTAGATCCGTGGAAACTCACGATCATGCCTCCGTGCATAAGTGCATCTAACCTAAACGCAGTGATCTACGGATTCAACTCAAATACGTGGATTTGAATCCTCGACACAGTTTTGCGCATCTACCAGCCAACTCAGACAAACGGAGGCAATCATGCCAACCCAACGAATTGAAGAACTTAATCAGCTACTTGCAGACGAAGCCGTCTACTACCAGAAGCTTCGCAACTTCCATTGGAATGTCCGTGGACCGGCATTCTTCCAACTCCACGTGAAGTTTGAAGAAATGTACACAGCATCGGCCCTGAACGTCGACGCCGTCGCCGAACGAATTTTAGCCCTTGGTGGACGACCAAAATCCACGCTGAAAGAGTTTCTGGATGCGAGCCGCATCAAGGAACAAGCCGAAGTGCCGGTCGCCGAAAAGATGGTCGCGGAGGTGCGCGACAACTTGAACGCACTCGTTGGTTACGTGAACGCTGTCCGCAAAACCGCTGAAAAATCGGGCGATGACACGACCGTGAACCTGCTCGACGACCTGTCGCAGCAGCATGAACAAGACGCCTGGATGCTCCGCGCTTGGCTTAGCTGAGACGGCATCAAGTTTCAGGTTTAATGTGCAGGCTCTGGGGCCTGCCTGCGATTCCGCGACTGGTACGCCCCTTAAGGAATACAGGCGCAAATCGCTACACGAGAGACCTGGCCTCCACCAAAATTGGTCCAATACATCATCGGACCATCCAGGGCGATTCCTTGCGCTCCCACCTGATTCCCAATCAGAAACTCGGCGGTTCCGCCGGTCTTGGCTTTACGCATCACCCCGTTGCCATCGGATAAGGTCCAGTAGACATGGGTCGCATCCATGGCGACGCGTTGCGGGTTGTTGATTTGCGGCGCAAAGTCTTCGACAGCTCCGCCCGCTTTGGGCCAGCGCCTGACCGCGTTGTCCGATGCGGCCGTCCAGTAGACATGAGTCGCATCAAGCGAGATGCCGGTCGCCCCGTCTTGCCCCATCGCCAGGACTTCCACGACACCGCCTGTTTTGGCTTTTCGAACCATCGTATCCGCAAAATAGTTGACCCAATAAACATGGGTTGCGTCGGTTGCGATGCCGTGTGGGTAGTCTTGGTTATCGGCAAAGGTCTCGACGGCCCCACCCGCCTTGGGCCAGCGCATAATGGTGTCGCCCATATAATTTCCCCAATAGATATAAGTGCCGTCGTCCGCCAGCCCTAACGGGCCATCCTGATTTTCAGCAATCACTTCAATCGCGCCGCCAGTCTTCAGCCGTCGCAAAACTTTGTCATCGTAAACGCTCGTCCAATAGACATGGGTTGCGTCCAAGACGATGCCGCCGGGTCGATCCTGCATATCAGCCACGACTTCTGGTACTCCCCCGGCCTTGCTGACCCTCATCAACTGGTCCCCATTTGCCGATGACCAGTACACATGAGTTGCATCAAGCGCGATATCTTGAGCCCCTGCTTGATTGTCGGCGAGCACGTCGGCGACACATTGCTGCGCTGTGCAATCGATATTGCACATGGCGTTGCTGCATCCTAAGCCACAAGACGTCTCGATCGGTTCAAACACGCACTCACCGGCGGAACACGTCCCTATAGGGGCGTAGGTTCTAAGTGTTTGTGCGTCGGCGCAAACGGCCTCGGGCGCCGTTCCATCGCACGGTGTGCCTTCGTTTGCAGGGTTCAAACACCCCAAAAGCTCCATATCCGCCAGATCTTCAGCGCCATCTATGGAAGCATCACAGTCAATACAAGTATCGAGACCCATATCCGCAAGATTCTGGTCGGGGGCCATATCAACAACGACCTGCATTTCCCCCGTGTCTGCCCCATTCGTGTTCGAATTAACGGCACGCTGCTGCGTATCATCCGAACATGATGCAACCAAAAAACAGAATAAAATAAATAAGTTCTTCACGCCGAACCTCCGTGAATTGGGCACTATCACCCCTTCGTAGTTTCGTCTAATGCACTCGTAGACGAAATGCGATGATGGCGCACCGGATGGCGTGCGGAGGGTATTCGTAGTATTTCCCCAGAATGCACCAACTAGAAAAAATCCCATCGGAGCTACGCGAAGAATTCGACGACCTGTCATTTCTTGGACGTGGCGGACAAGGACTCACGTTCCGAGCCACCCGTAAGTCCGACCAAAAAGAAGTCGTCCTAAAAGTGCTGGATTTCCTTGAGCTGAGCTCTTGGAAAAACTACGACCTTTTTCTTCGCGAAATCGCCATCCTCAAGACGCTAAATCACCCCGCCGTTCCCAAGGTGCTGGCTGTCTTTCCGGAAACGCCTCAAGACAACGAGCCAGAGGCCGTTGTGTTGGTCCAGGAGTACTTCGAGGGCGACTCGCTCAAAGCATTGCTCGACGAGGAAAATGAAGCGTGGAGCGAAAAGAATGTGTTGGCGTTTTTGGCGGAGATGCTCGAGATACTCGCCTACCTTCACTCGCTAAATCCTCCCGTTGTGCACCGCGACATCAAGCCGTCGAATATCATCCTTCGCCAAGACGGCAGCTATGCGTTGATTGACTTTGGCGCGGCCACCTCGACCCAAAAAACCAACGCGTCGACCTTTGTCGGCACCAACGGGTACATGGCTCCGGAGCAAATGATGGGTCGGGCCGAACCACGCTCCGACCTCTATTCGCTTGGTGCGACGGCGCTGCAACTCGCGACCGGTTTACATCCAAGTGATTTGACGCGAGAAAACTTCGCATTTCGTCTTGACGATCTTGGACTCAGCCCAAGACTTTTGCGGATTCTGGAGAGACTTGTTCACCCATTGCCCGAAAAACGCTTCCAGGGTGTCCGTCAGGCTCAGCAGAGACTGAATCCATCGCAAGACCTCGTGAAGGCCGATATTAGTGAAAATGGGTTCAAATTAGTTCGTCAAGACGACTGTACCAATATCCTTCTGCCTAGACCACATCTCGGCCTGATAGCCCTTTATGCGCTAATCAGCGTCATGGGTGTGCTTGCTATTTTGTTCGAAGGCGCCTCCAGATTTCAGAATATATCCGTACTTATCTGGGCCGGTTTAGGCATCTTTCAGTTAACGGTACCTGGACGGGTTCTTATCGACGACGAAGGCATTCGGTTTATGCGAGGACTCGGACCATTTTCCCGCGTCAAAGCTTGGGCTGTCGACGATATTTCCGATATTCGCTCGCAGAAAACAGGCGCCTTTCTTACCGTCGTTGTTCAGGATAAAGCCGGGAAAAAACAAAGTGTTGGTGCGCTCTCGGGCGCGCAGGCTCAGTGGTTAGTTCGTCACGTACTTGAAGAACTTGAGGAAAGGCGATGATTCAGAGCCGATTTGAAATCCTAGAGACCCTTTCCCGACGTAATTCGGTTCAGACCTACAAATGTCTGGATGCTGAGTTCGGCGTCATTGTTCTGAAGGTCTTTGAATCCGTTTCAGAGCAACAGAAGTTTCAACTTCAGCACTTCAGTAAGTCGCTTGCCCGGGTCTCTCATCCTGGACTTCAAGAGCATCTAGGCATCTTTGAAGACGGTGAGCAGGTATCGCTCGCCTTCCGATGGATCGAAGGATTGACGCTCGCTCAAGAGATCGCACGTGGCGTGCGTTACTCGGACGAAAAGCTTTTCGGATTCATGGAGCAGGCCCTTGAAGCATTGGCCGTGGCACATGGTCAAAACCCTGCGTTGATTCATCGGGACATCAAGCCCGAGAATATCGTCCACACGTCTGATAAGTGGGTGTTGATCGATTTTGGCGCATCGCGTGAGGCCGTGCTTGGTGATGGCGAAGTGAGCGTGATCGGCACAACCGGCTATGCAGCACCAGAACAATTCTTTGGACAGGCGTTTCCCACCTCAGACCAATACGGACTCGCCGCAACAACGCTGCACCTAGCGACGCATCGCCATCCGACAGATTTCCCTCTGCGAAAACTCAAACTTGAAATCGACCAAGCCGGACTTTCTCTTGGCCTGGAAAAAGTCCTCGATCGGATGCTCGCTCCTGATCCAAAGGAACGATTCCTGGATGTTGAGACTGCGTTGAAAGCTGTGCTCAGCGGCGCCGGGATGGAAGATTGGGAGTTTGCGTTGGAACCGATAGCAGACACTCAGACTGTGCTGTCGGCCCAACCAAACGGCGACGAAGTCGAAATCATGATCGGTGCCCGCAGCAATAAATTGTACTTGTTCTTAAGTGTTATGGCCCTCATTGCGTTGCCTGTTAGCTCGGCGCTCTTCCTTGCCTTCAACGGGTTTGAACTCTCTGACTCCTATCTGTTGTTGGGGATGACTTTTGTAGCAACCGGTCTTTTCGTGCTTCCAATTATCCGTCGCGAGTGGTTTGGCTCACGGGTCTGGCTACTGACGTTGACGCCAACCGGATTCCGTTTGGAACGAAACGGAAACCTATTTTATGAGGGTTCCCGACCAACTGAGCTCACGCTAAGTAGAGGACTACTCTTAGAGATGATGGATCGCGGCCTAGATAGACGCGCACCAGTCAAACTAAGACATGAGGGTGGGGTTTCGAAGACGTTCGGCCATTCGATGAATGCAAATGAGTCGGAAGTCCTACAAGAGGTCGTCGATTCCTATTATCGCCCGCTTCGCGCAGAGCCAGTGAAACAAATTCAGGCCGACTCGCAGGCCTTGGTCACGACGAGGGCGACTGATTTCCTGCAAGTACAGAAACGGCCGAATCCTTTGCGGTCTCTGGCTTGGAGTCTGGTATTCGTCCGCATTTTGCCAGCGACGCCTAAACGGAAGGCGTTTTTCCAAGGAATTCCTACAGCTGCTCGAACCCAATTCGAGCATCATGGCTTTAAGACTGCAGGATATAAGAAGGAATCCGTTCTTGGACTCCCGGCAGAAGAAATGGAAGTCTTTTTCAGCGAAGACGGAGCAGTGGCATTGCAAGCCCGCCCAGGTGTTTTTGGAGAGTCCGATAGCGATTTCACGTATTACCTGTCTTCGGTCACAGATGATGGGCGGTATCGCCTTACCTGGTCCCATAGAAATCCCAACACTCAGAGCAGTGGATTGGTCGTTTCAGTCGGGTCCAAAGGCAGTTTCGAAAAAGATCTCGAGGCCCACCGAGCCTGGCTCATGGAAGTGGCTGAACGACATGGTGCGAATCCCATTCAAATTTTGTCGATGGAAGATAAAATTGCGGCGACGAAATATTACTCGCTCCATGTGGAGTCTGTTAAAACTTCGCTAATCATACTCACGATGGGGCTTTCCGTTATCTCCATGCCGGTCATGCTCATCTGGATGATCTTTATGAGCATCTAATCCGGCTCGGCAATCAAGTAGCGTTGGTTTCGCTTCAAAGAATCACGACGGTTTTACGAGCCTGTTGTAGCAAGCAGGCCGGCCGCACTCGTGATGGCATGTTTTAATCCCAGTCAGCATCTCCTCGCTTCAAATCTGAATCGCGGTCCCGAACATGGAACGTGACACCTGGATTTATTCCCCCGTAAACTCGCTTGTACGGGTGATGACTCCGGTGGTCTCTTGGAACACCAAAACATGTTCACCATAGAAATCAACCACCTCTACTTTCCGCGAACTTTTGATCAGACGATGAAGAGCGTCCACGAAATCGAGCATGGCCCAATAACCGGCGCTTGTTCAAGAACGATGACTTCCACACCATGAACGAGCAGCGCGATTCGCTCGGAAAAACATATCCTCAACTCAGCCAAAGATAGGTTTTTTAAGTCGGGTTGTTTCACCACCTCATTTATTTTTGTCGGAGCCATGCTCTGAATCGTAAATCCCATTTCATCCCGTCATTTGTCGGGTTTCGCGCGATCGAGTCGCCTTACCTCACCACTAAGGATTTTTATGCTCTTTCGGATAGTCGCACTCACGCTCGTCGTATTGACCCTCGCCCCAGTGACAACTTGGGCCTGCGACCCTGGTTATTGTGTGACCTCCACGGTCCCTGCCAATCAGGAAGCCGGCGTCCCGGTCGATAGCCGAATTTTTGTGTTTTTTAACTCGACGCCTGGATTTACCGAGCCGCAGTCGGGACTTTTGCTGGTCGAGGCGGACACTCAACAAGGGATTCTTGGGTCGGCACAAGTTTTCAACGGACATAATCCTGATGCCGAAGTCGGAAATTACGTCGCGGTTCTGGAACCGCTTTTCCCACTTGCACCAAACACGGAATATGAACTGGGATTTGGCGACGGCTCGGTCTGCGGGGCGCCTTCGCTTAAGTTCACGACGGGCGAACAGAATGCCGTGCCGCCTATATTCGGTGGCGCAACTTCGGTAACAACGACGTGCATCAAACCGCCCGCAGAACCTACCAGTTGCGATGATAATGATGTCTTTCCACGGGTCCGATTCACCTTCGACAACCCGGTGCCTGAACACGCCGCAGGGATTTTGGTTTACCGCGCTGGGGGCAATGAACCAATCGCCCTAGTGCCCACCCCAACGGCAAGGGCGGAGTTGCTTCCTGCCACCCTGAACGGCGTCGAGGACTGTTTTGTGGTGCGGGCCATCGGCCTGTCTGGCATCGAGGTAGGAGACGCCGAAGTGTGCACATCCACCGCCGAAATCTGCGCTGACGAACCGACAGAGGACATGGGAAACCCGCACTCGGACATGGGTCTTCCAGTCGACGACGTAGGTACGCCCGAGCTTGATATGGGAATCGTGGATATGGCCGACGATTTGGTTACCCCGTCCACTAACAACGGTTTGGGCGAGGCTGAAAGCGGTTGTGGATGCGGCACGTCTCAGGGTCCGGCCGGCTCGTTTCTGCTGCTTGTCTTTGGCTTTCTGTGGGCGCGACGACGTTGATAGAGCGTGGTGCCGTAGCGCGTCTGCTGGTCGTCGGCGTCGAGTGTTATCTGGGCCGACGTCACCGAGAGCCCGCCGGCCCACAGGTATCGATGGGT